>Ga0209187_1000183_pt1 | contig 137619 bp, 109 predicted proteins | sample BantaG_FD_187430 | JGI IMG/M metagenome (GOLD analysis project Ga0209187, IMG submission 187430) | Marine algal microbial communities from Bantry Bay, Ireland - BantryBay_4 metaG (SPAdes) (version 2) | ecosystem: Host-associated > Algae > Red algae > Unclassified | place: Bantry Bay, Ireland...
TACAAAGCCTTGGTCGATTCGGTCGAGTATAAATTGTTTCTCGAGGAACAAAAGAATACGTCTTCGGAAGAAGACCCATCTACAGCGAAGGCATAGTCAAGAATCGTCCAAACTGTCTGGTCTCAAACTGAGAAACCCTTGCTCGAAACCCTCGCTCGCACGTAACCCTCGCACGAATCCCTCGCTCGAAAGCCTAAGCCCGACAGACTCTGAGGCGCCATTCATGTCTGCCCGCTCCCTTCGAGGAACTGGCTTTATATCCGTTTACTAAATCGCTATTTTAAGCTGCGAATATTGCCGCGCCAAATCACGCGAAGGCTGTCCAGTCGAACGCGAGCATTTACCGCATGCTCCTTGATTTGCTCCATCTCCTCGACCGCTTCTGTGACTTCTTCGTCTCGGATATTTGGATTCCGCTCACGCAGGTGAACCAGTCGATTTAGCTCTTCACCCAAGCTCGATTTTACCGTTTTTTTTGCCTGATAAACTCGGTCGCGAAGGTATTTTTCAGCTCGGCTACGAGCCAGCCCAAGCATTTTGGGAAGTCCGTCGGAGATCACCGATTGATCTAACAAACCATATTGGGTTCCTGGTAACAGGTTCGCTGGGAGAATCACTTCAAAGTCACCCACGCATTCTTTACCCGATGCATCGACAAGCACCCGAATCGGTTCTGGCGGCAAAAATCGGTCCATGAAAAGTTCGGATGGTGCGATGCACTCAACAAGAAAAACCCCTTCAAGAAATAAGCCAGGTTGTTCATCTTCCCAGATCGCAAGGCTAAAGACACCATCGTCCTCGCCGAGGTAGCAGTCGGCCATGGCGGTAACCAGAGGATGGTCCAAGGTGATGAACGTCAGCTCTTGGCGTTGCAGGGCAATGGTACGATCGAAGGTGATGGATAACCCTTCTGGTGGCATTCCAGGAAGCGGAATGGGTTGCCCGACTCGATTTTTCAGTCGGTAGGCCTGAGCGCCTGTTTCTTCAGCGTGCCAGCCGAAATGATCAAACAGGGCCACGATAATTCGCTCGGTTTCAGGGTCTTGATCGGCCAGTTCAATTTGCTCAATTAAAGCGGCGCTTACCTCTGGTTTATGCGAATGCATTTCCAGCAGGGTATCGCGTCCTTCTTCCAGCTTCTGCTCGATTTCATCTCGGTAAGCCTTGGTTTTTTCGGGGCTTTCTTCGAGGTACTTTCGATAGAGATGGCCAGCTCGCAAGGCGCGGGCAAAGACTTCGAGTCCTTCATGATACCATTTGAACCGTGACTCTGTTTCTTCGGTATAGGGAACATGAATCTGGATTGGATGCCGTTGCCCGATCCGATCAAGGCGGCCAATTCGTTGTTCCACTTTTTCGGGTGATGGAGGAAGATCCATCAAGACCAAGTGATGTGCGAACTGGAAGTTCCGCCCTTCCCCGCCGATTTCGGAACAGAGAAGGCAGCGCGCGCCCTCCGGTTCACCAAACCAAGCCGCGTTGCGATCGCGCTCCATAAGGCTTAGACCTTCATGGAATTGAGTGATCCGAACCGGTGAACACACTTCCAGTTCGCGCCCAAGTTTTTCAACGTCTGATTGGGAGGAAGTAATCACCAACACTTTTTCTGGAGCGAGTTCTTCCAAAAGTTCAGCCAGCCACTCGACTTTATCGTCCACTAAAACCGGCTTCGGAATCCGAGGCGGAAACCCACTGATATTCGCTCGGGTATTACGGAAGATGACACGGCCCGGACCATAGCGGTCCAAAAGGTCATTAAGTTGGTCGCCTAACAAAAGTTTTGCATCTTGGGCAATCTTCTTAAAATCTTCGCTTTCCGCCTGGAACTGTTCGTAATCTGGATAGCGATGCGGATCGAGCAACCGTAAACGAGCAAAATGGCTTTCTGGCCCCAGCTGCTCGGGCGTTGCGGTGAGCAACAGCAGGGCGTCCGATTTTTGTCCTAGCGATTGGATGATCTGATATTCCATGGATGCCATTTCAGGCGACCAAGCCAAGTGATGCGCCTCATCGACAATGACAAGATCCCAGTCTTCCGCGAGGGCGGCCTCACAGGCCTCGGCTTCGCATAAGGTCGGCAATCCACAAAGTAGAAGCTGTTCATCGGCAAAATCGCCACTCTTAGCCCCTTCGGAATCGACAATCGTGAAGGTAAGGCTGAAGCGACGGTACAGCTCTACGAACCATTGGTGCACCAAGGCGTCTGGAACCACGATTAAAACCCGTTGAGCGCGACCGCTTCGATACATGCGGTGAAGGATTAATCCGGCTTCGATGGTTTTGCCCAAGCCGACTTCATCGGACAAAAGAACCCGAGGAGAATGACGGCGAGAGACTTCTTGAGCGATGTAAAGTTGATGTGGAATGAGATCAATCCGGCCACCAGCAAATCCGCGTGCTGGTGAACGGCGCATTTTATGCTGAAGATCGAGCGCGTCTTGGCGGAGGCGAAACGAGGATGCTTCCGAGGTTTTTCCCTGCTGAAGGTATTGTTCGGCTCGATTAAAGTCGAGGGCGTCCGCAAGGTGAGCTTCAGGAAGGCTTTCAGAGCTTCCAATATAGGTGAGTAATCCCGCTTCGTTTTCTACAGAAATTACCGTAAACGATCGGCCATCTTGGGCATAAACCATGTCGCCAGGCTCGAAGGTTACCCGCTTTATTGGTGCCCCTTGCGCGGCATAAAGCCGCAGTTCTCCAGTACCGGGAAATAATATTTGCAAGCGACGAGATTCGACCTCGAGAAGAATCCCGAGACCTAATTCAGGTTCGCTTGTACTCATCCAACGTTGTCCGGGAATGGTTTTCATGGCGCCGTACATGTGCTGAAATTCGCTCGGGTGAAAGGTCAAAATGCAATGAGGCGAAATCCTTTACAAACTTCGGTTCACAAGACAGATTTAGACATGCAGGAATTGTTAAACGCCCTAGAAATGATCGCCCCTTTAGAACTCGCGGAAGAGTGGGATAACGTGGGGCTTTTGCTCGAGCCACTTGAACCCGGTAGTCGAAAGCCCGTGACGAATCCTCGCCATGTTTTTTTCACCATCGATCTGACTGAAGAGGTGTTTCAAGAGGCGATGGACGCTGGCGCCGACCTCATCATCGCGTATCATCCACCCCTGTTTATGCCGATTAAACGTCTCACCCTTGATGATCCGAAAACAAATATCATTATCTCCGCCTTGGCCAATGGGATTGCGATCTATTCGCCGCATACTGCGCTCGACTGTGTAAAGGGCGGGGTAAATGATTGGCTCGCTGATGGATTGGGCGATGGAGAACGTCGCGCTTTAGGTGAACGTGAAGATGGTCAAGGACCTGGACGGTTGGTCAGCTTAAACACCCCTACCCTCTATTCGGAACTGGTGGCCCGAGTCAAGGGCCACTTAGGCCTCGAGCGATTGCGGTGTGCTCCTGCGGGGAAAGATCCGTTGATCACATCCATCGCTTTATGTGCTGGCGCGGGTAGTTCGGTTATTTCGTCGATTGAAGCAGACCTTTATTTGACCGGCGAGATGCGGCATCATGATGTCTTGGCGGCAAACGCAGCCGGGCGGAGCGTGATATTATGCGAACATACAAATACGGAGCGAGGTTACCTCCCTGTTTTGAGCCAGCGCTTAGAGGCGCTATTGCCAACTCTTCGCTACACGATCTCTCGCATTGATGCTGATCCCCTGCAGTCCGTCTGATTTATTTCTAAACCTTTTCTAAATCTCCTACTTCTTTTGTTCTACGTATAACCCCTCCAATGTATTATGAACTTTCTGCTTTCTCTTGCACAACTTTCCGACGCGGTTTCCGCTACTACATCAAAAGCAGCATCAAATGCAGCATCGACGGTCGCCAAGGCGACCGCCAGTTCTCCAGCCGGCGGGGTGAAAAGCAACCCCGTGGAAGCGGCTCAAGTCATGGTGATCATTTTTGCTTTAGCCATGCTTGGGATATTGGTCGGTGCATTTATCATGATCATCATGACGCGGCGGCAGCAGCGCAAATATGAAGAGGAGGCTCGGCAAAACCGTCGACTGCAGGAAAAAATCAACACATCAGAATCGAAAGCTCCAATCGACCCTCCCGAAGGTTCGCCAAGTTGATTCGGCTTGAGGCTTTTACAGCCAGCGAGAATTGGCCTATCGTGACTTCCAGCTCGGTTAATGAGTCTGATTAGCTGTAGGAAACCCCGCTTTCTTGTGAGGAAACGCGGGGAATCTTTTTCAGAGGCAATTCTAGGAATTGCCCAAAAATCTGTTAACGAAATTTGATGTCAGACTGGAATAGCGGACAGGTCATCGCAGACCGTTTTGAATTGCTCGCCCTCGAAGGTGAAGGAGGGATGGGACAGGTCTGGTCTGCCAAAGATCGCGTGCTGGGCGAAGAGGTCGCACTTAAGTTCCTACGCCCTTCCCTTGTGGAAAGCCAGGGCATGGTTGACCTGCTCAAAAACGAATGCCGCGTGGCTCGCAAATTGGTCCATCCGAATACGGTTCAGGTCTATGATTTCCATCAGTCAGCCGAAGGTGTTTTCTTCTCTATGCAACTGGTGCGTGGAGGGACCTTGCAGGTTCCTTCCTCTGATCTCCGGAAGCAGATCACCCAACTTTTACCGATCCTAGATGCGCTTGATCAGGCCCATCGAAATGGAATGGTGCATCGAGATCTAAAGCCCGGAAATATTTTAATCGATGCCGGAGGAAACCCGCATCTTACTGATTTTGGGATTACCTCGGCTCTGTTTGGCGGCGGGCTAGAGCTCAACTCAGGTGGCTCGATGGGAAGTATGAGCCCACAACAATTGAGTCAGCTTCCGCCGGATCCGCTGGATGACATCTATAGCTTTGGCACCCTGCTTTATAAGATGGTTGATGGCGTGGCTCCTTTTAACAGCAAATCTGCTATTCTTGAGAACAAGCATCATCCGCTTGAGGCGGCTCATCCGAAAGAACTCTCGGACATCATTCATCGCTGCTTGGAGAAAAATCCATCGTTACGACCGGCTTCGGTTAACCAATTGAAGCAACAGCTGGAATTGCTTTTGGCGAACTGGGAGACGCTTCCGATGTCGGAACTCCCGTCGGTTTCGTCCATGACTGGAACCGTTCCACCTGGGGGAGGCATGGATTCCAAGAATGCGGTGAGTTTGGCTGGTCACGCGACCATGCCACCCACGGTTCCTCCGCCTTCTTCTTCCTCTCCTTCTTCTTCCTCTCCTTCTCCTTCTCAGCAAGAAAGTAAACCTGTTCGGGATGTTCCCGTAACCATTCCTCCGAAGGGGCCGGCCCCGAGTCGGAGTACTTCGAGTTCCCCTTCTCAGCCTCCTGTATCCGCTGAAGCTGACACGGGGTCATCGACTGGATTAACTTCATCGACTGGTTCATCCTCATCGACTGGTTCATCCTCATCCGTTTCAGAGCGAGTTCCGATGGGGAGATCACCATATGCCCCAGCCGCGATTCAGGATGAATCGAGTAACGGTCTAGCCAAACTCCTTTTAGGTTTAATCGTTCTACTTGCACTCGGGGCCGTCGCCTTCTGGGGAATCCGAGCCAGCCAATCTGCAAAAAAGACAGAACCACTTTCTTCGTCAACAACCGGGACGAATGCCATACCTCCGGCAGGTTCTCCCAAAGGTGTTCCTACCATCGCCAAGACCCAGGAGAATTCCCCCTCTTCATCATCTACGAAGACGCCAACGCCGCCCGTGTCAGGTGGATCAACCGATACGTCACCCAGGTCGGAGCCACCCCCAGAACCATTTAGTCCCTCTGAATTATCAAAGTTAAAAGCCGATGCTGACAAGGTGATGGCTGAGATGGTCGAGGCTCAGAGCATTCTAGAGGAGAAGGCGGTGGCCGACTGGGGCGGTCAAACATGGAGTAACGCGGTAGCGCAGGTGCGCACCGGTGACCTTGCCTATCGTCGCGATCAGTTTCCCGATGCGATTTCAGCCTACAAAGCTGCCATCTTAGATTTTGAGGTGCTGCAAGCCCGAAGTAGTTCCGCCGGAGCGGAAGCCTTGAAGAAAGGCCAAGCGGCATTTGATGCGGGTGATGCCGAGACTGCTACGAAACAATTTGAAATCGTTTTGAAAATTGATCCTTCGAGCGTTGCGGCTCAGCAGGGCTTGGCTCGGTGCAAAACCCTGAATCAGGTTCTTGGATTTCTCTCTTCCGGCAAAACGCATGAAGAGGACGGCCGTCTAGATTTTGCTCAAATCGATTATCGCGAAGCGGTTCGCATCGACCCACAAACCACCTTGGCGGTTGAATCGTTGAAACGCATTGAACAAAAGATCACGGATCGCAAGTTTCAGCGCTCTATGAGCGCGGGGATCTCCGCTTTTCGTGCCGGTAAATTAGACGAAGCAAAAACCACGTTGCTGGAAGCCAAGGCGTTTCAGCCTGAGAACAAAGAACTAAACGAAGCCTTGGCCATGGTCGAAGAAGGACTAAGGCGGCGGCGTTTAGAGAGAATTAAGTCGGAAGGAATCGCCTTGGAAACCGCTGAGAAATGGCAAGCAGCACTGGACCATTACAACCAAGCCTTGGCCATCGATAAAAATATGAGCTTTGCCAACGCAGGGGCAGCACGTGCAGTCGAGGTGATATCCTTAGAACAAAACTTGGATCGATTCCTTTTGTCTCCAGAGAAATTGCAGGCCAAAACGGGTTTAGCTAACGCGCAACTAGTAAGCCTAGAAGCTGGGAAAATTAGCTATGCAGGCCCGAAACTTGCCAGTAAAATCCAACGGTTCAATCAGTTGCTTCAAACCCAATCCACCCCCGTCGGAGTGCAATTTGCTTCCGATGAGAAAACTCAGGTGGTTATTTATCGGGTTGGACGTCTCGGCACCTTCGCATCGAAATCGGTTAATTTACGCCCCGGTACCTATGTCGTGACGGGAAACCGGCCGGGCTATCGTGATGTCCGGCTTGAAATCATGGTTGAGGCAGGTAAGCCCCTCCAAACTATCCGCGTAAGTTGTACGGAAAAAATTTAACATGAAACTTTCACTATCCGTTAGAGATCAAAAAGGGCATCGTCGCATCAGCGAAGAATCCCTGCCCCTGTCCGTAGGCAATGGTTCTGACGCTGACATCCAAGTACAATTCGATGGGCCAACTCAGGTGGTGGCACATATCGGCCAAGCTGAAGGCGCCCTCTTTCTCCAGCCGACGGGTGAGTTACCGATTCGCTACAATGGTCAAGCCACTCCGCAGAGTGTTTGGCTAACCGATGGCGACATCATCGACATTGACGAAAGTAGCCTTGCCTGCAGACTCGACAACGAGCATCTGACCATCACGGTTCAAGCTCCCGGGGTGTATAAAGGAATCCAGCCCTCTGTTTTTCGGAACCAAGACAAAAACCTGAAGACCCCCTTCCCGTTCTTGCGAATTTTTGCGGTGCTCTTTCTCCTCGGCGTCTTTGCCATCGTTGGAATTTGCGCCGGTTTTCTCTACCTATCAAAACGCTTGACGGTTGTTACCGACCCGCCGGTTCCGGAACTGAAGCTTAAGGGAGGGCTCGCAAAATGGCAGTTCGGAGAGAAGTGGTATATTCTGCCGGGTGACTATTCAGTTAGTGGTGAAATCGATGGGTATCACCCGTTGGACCAAAAAATTACGGTTGGCGAAGATAAGTCCCAATCGATGAAGATCCTTCTCGAGAAACTTCCCGGTTTTATTTCGGTCAAAACCGAGCCTTCTCCCGCCACGGTATGGGTCGGTTCTTTCGAAAAGCAATCGCCTCTGGATAAACTTGAGATCGCAGCCGGTGAATATCTTATTCAGGTCAATGCGGATCGACATCAACCGTTCTCAACCAATGTGACGATGCAAGGGCTCGGTAAAGCACTAGAACTCGATGTCAGCCTCTTGCCCAATTGGGCTGAAGTGAAGTTACCCGCTTTACCCGATGGCATGGTTTGCCTCGTCGACGGAAAACCAATTGCCCCCCTCCCCCAAACCTTAGAGCTCGATCCAGGCCTTCATACGCTCGCGTTCAGCAAGCCACTTCATAACACGTGGCAAACCCAATTTGTCGTTTCAGCTAACGCACCCTTGAGCTTTAATCCGGTCGAACTCGAACTGTCGTATACCATGCTGGACATTGTCAGCGAACCCGCCGGGGCGAACGTGACCATCAATGGGGCGTATGTCGGCCAGACCCCTACCCAAGCGGAAATCCCTCCCAACGAGGCATTGGATATCCAAATTGTCTTAGGTGGGCACTTCCCTCTGGAATTTGAAAAATCGTATCCGCCCGGAACCAACGATGTTCTATCGGTTAAACTGCAAGAAGAAATTGGCGTGGTTCAACTCAATGTAACCCCATCCGATGCGGTGCTCTTTATCGATGGTGAAGAAATCGGTCAGATCACCCAGGCGGTTGAGCTTCCCTGCATTCCCCTCGAACTCGAGTTTCGTCGCGCGGGATATGAGTCGGCCAAAGTAAATGTAACCCCACGTCCGGGCCTGCCGTCTGATGTCAGTTTAACCCTCAAATCCATTGCCCCGATTCCGAGTACGACTAGCACCAACCCCAGTGGGACTAGGCCGGGCACTGAGAGTTCGGCACCGGATCTGCGTTCGGTCCCCAAAGAAATCATGGTCGGGGATTACCGGATGCGTAAAGTGGTATCGGCCAGCTACACCATGGGTGCTTCACGACGTGAGCAAGGTAGACGTGCCAACGAAACCTTGCGCACGATTCAACTCCAGCGTCCTTTTTTCATGGGGGTGACCGAGGTAAGCAATTCCCAATTTAAACAATTCGATCCGAGTTACAATTCGGGTTCTTTCTCCGGCCAAGATTTGACCGGTGCACCGAAGCCGGTGTCCAATGTATCTTGGGAGCAGGCGGCGGCATATTGCAATTGGCTGAGCAAAAAAGAAGGACTACCCTTAGCGTACAGAGCAAGTGGCTCAACCATGATTGCAGCTGTGCCGATGAATACGGGTTATCGGTTACCATCCGAGGCCGAATGGGAATATTGCGCCCGCGCCACCCCAGAAGGTGGATTGCTTCGCTACCCCTGGGGCGCAACCATGCCACCTCCTGCCAACTCTGGAAACTATGCGGATCAGTCTGCGGTTGGCATGCTATCCCCGATCATTTCTGGCTATAACGATGGCTATAAGGTCACCGCGCCTTGCGCCGGATTTGCCCCAAACCCGCTTGGCTTAAATGACATGGGGGGGAATGTGGCGGAATGGTGTCATGATAACTACGAAATTTACCCGCCGTCTCCAGGCAAGGTATATGTTGATCCTCTAGGCACCGGAACCGAATCTACGTTACACACGATTAAAGGCTCGAGTTGGGCCCATGGGTCGATTAGCGAATTACGCCTGAGCTTCCGCGACTACGCGAAGGATCGCCGACAAGATGTCGGGTTTCGAATTTGCCGATACATCCAATAACCATAGCCAACTCATTTTAGAGGAACCATTATGTCTGATACCCCCCCCGATATGTTAGCCCATGTTTTTGAGATGCAAGGAAAGCTCAATGAGCGCATCGGTGTTCGTCCCTCTGAAATGGACGACGAAGAGAAGCAAAAGTGGGTGCTGAATTACACGCGTGCTCTATCTCAAGAACTCAGCGAACTTATCGACAGCATGCCGTGGAAATGGTGGGCTAAGTACCAGTCCTTCGACGAGCAAAACGCGCGGGTTGAAGTCGTCGACATGCTTCACTTTCTCGTCTCCATCGCACAGTGCCTCGGCATGAGCGCGGAAGACATGTACGATATTTATCTGCAAAAAAACAAAGTCAATTTTGAGCGCCAAGACAGCGGGTATACCAAAAAAGACGAAGCAGATAATAAGCACATTGGCGTCAATCCAGCGAGCTAACTTACTATCGTCTGTCCGGAAAGCTCCGTCCCGATTGGCACTTAGTTAAGCCATGGTCTTCGTCGTTAGCTCAGTTCTATTTGCGTGGAAAGAGTCCCGGCAGGGACGGCAGAAAGTAGCGCGGGGTGCAGCGGAGCGGAGCCCCGGGGAACTGTGAGATGAAACCCAGCAACGAGCCATACACCGTATCTGGCACAGCCGCTCTGAACGAGGCGCAGGTGCTAGCCCCCTGGCTTAATCCCGTTTGATTTGGTGTCAAAAATCCAAAACCGAGCGGGCAATGATCCTTCTGCCTTCCTGAAAAGAGAGCGCAGCATTTAGGGTTGTTCTCCCATCGCGCTTCCAGCGCTCGTGAGTTACGTTCGGTCTCGTCGTTAAAAAGTTTCCCGAATGTTCCGGTGGTTCCCTTCGGTCACCGACCGACTAATTGGCTTCAAGCCTCCGGCTTTCTTTTCAGGGCAGAGCGACCTCCATTTTTATGCAAATCGGCTTAACAAAGCCATTGAGCTCTTCTCTTAATTGTTGGCTCCAAGCTGAATCGCGCTTTCAGCGCTATGAGTTTTATAAACCTCAAAACCCAGGGCGTTGCCCTGGGCTATGTTGATTGAGCCCTTCAGGCTCGATGTGCCCTCCGCTAAATGTCCAAAATAGGATTTCAGGACAGACTCTAACCAGGCAGCTACTGATCCAACCGAAAGCTCTGCTTTTTCCGAGCAGTGAAACGTTTTTCGCAACTCAAACATTTCATATACAATTTCACGGAAATCGAACCGAACAGAAGCAAGCTGAGCACAAGGATTTCGCGCCAAAAGTTGGATCGCACGGAGCGGTCGATCAACGCATCTTGCGATTCACAGTACGGGCACTTCGGCCTAAACACATTATAGTCGCTCATGATCGTGGTTCAATGCTCATGACAGAACTCGCTTCTCGATGATTAAGTCACCGTCTTCATCTAAAGGCGGATAAGGAAGTTTTTTGCGGCGGTAACTATCGGCTACCCGAGGATAAGCCCATTCAAACAATAAGCGATCGTGCTCTTCGTCGGAAATCTTTTGTGTCTCATACATGCCTGCTCGGCGACGTTGGGATTTTGCTTCGAACAATAACAGGGCTGCGGCGACGGAAACATTTAGAGAACCAACCACCCCGAGCATCGGAATGTGAACCGACCCATCACAGAGCGCGAGGGCTTCCTCCGAAACACCTTTGAGTTCGGAACCCATCATCAATGCCAGTGGTTGGGTACAGTCGAGATCACGATAATCCAGCCCATCTTCGGCCATATGGGCCGCATAAATGGCGAAACCCTGAGACTTCAATTCTGCCACGCCTTCCTGAACGGTTTTATGAGTGACGACTTTGAGAAATTTCCCAACCCCACAGGCAGCATCTTGCGTCAGCTTAATCGGTTTGTCCGATACGGCATGAATACGATGCACCCCCACAGCCTCTGAGCTACGCCCAATGGCTGCCAAGTTATGAACTTTATGCACCCCCTCCATCAGGACCGTCAGATCGAGCTGACGACATCTGAGGGCTGCTCTAAGTTTTGTAATGCGTTCTGGAGTCATCGGGGGTGTTTGTGACAAAAATTCCCATCTGAGACCAGAGATTTTATGAGCTAGGAATCAGCCAAATTTACTTGCCGGCCTTCTCAGCTTCCTTTGCTTTCGGACTCTTTTTAGGCTTTTTTTGCGGCCGTTGTTTTTGAACTTTTTTCACCGGGCGGTCATCAGGGGGAACCTTATATTGGGTCCGCAGCTTGGTTAACTCGTTTCTCAATTCCACCTGAAGTTCTGCGTACTCCGGATCGTCGTAAACACTTTTGAGTTCGTTCGGGTCATTTACCAAGTCGTACATTTCCCACTCATCCAGCATGTAAAAATGAAGGAGCTTGTGGGTTTTGGTTCGGACCCCGTAATGACGCCGCACACTGTGAGCACCGGGAAATTCGTAGTATTGATAGAAAATAGATTCGCGCCACGTCCCAGGGGTTTTTCCCTGAAGAAGCGGCACCAGTGACGCGCCCTGCATGTCGTTTGGTTGATCCGCTCCTGCCATATCGAGAAAAGTTTGCGCGAAATCGAGATTTTGTACGAGGTCGGTATTCACACTGCCGGGATCGGTTACACCAGGCCATTTGACGATGAGGGGAGTACGAAAACTTTCCTCGTACATCCAGCGTTTGTCATACCAACCATGTTCCCCGAGATACCAACCTTGATCGGAAGTATACATCACAATGGTGTTTTCAGCTAATCCAGTTTCGTCGAGGTATTTGAGCATGCGGCCGACATTTTCATCCACTGCGGTAACACAGCGTAGATAGTCTTTGGCGTAGCGTTGATACTTCCAGCGAATCAAATCATCGCCCTGCAAGTTCAGCTTCTTGAAGGCTTCATTTTTGGGGCGGTAGGCGGCTTCCCACTTTTCGCGCTGGTCGTCCGTGAGCCCCTTTGGCGTGGTTAATTTTAAGTCGCTGGCGCTCAAATGATCTTTGATGGTCATGGCCTGTTCGGAAGCCGGTGACTTACGCCCTTGGTAATCATCCCAAAGGGTTTCGGGTTCTGGAATCTCTACATCATCATAAAGGGTTAAGTGACGGGGCGCAGGTTGCCAGTTGCGATGAGGTGCTTTGTGCTGGCACATCAACATGAAGGGCTTGCTCTCGTCCCGCTCTTCTTTCAACCAAGTTAAGGCCTTATCTGTGATCAAATCGGTGGTGTATCCGGTATGCTTTTCCGTTGTTACAGCCCCAGTCCGGTTCGTTTTCATGGGTGGGTTGTAATAAGGCCCCTGCCCGATGAGAACGTCGAAGATATCAAAGCCGGTTGGGTCTGACTTGAGGTGCCACTTGCCGATCATGGCGGTATTGTACCCGGCTTTTTGTAGGAGTTTCGGAAAGCTTTGCTGCTCCCCATCGAATCGCATGCCGTTGGTTAATTGGCCATTTAAGTGACTATGTTTACCGGTCAAAATCACGGCACGACTGGGGGCGCAAATTGAGTTGGTCACGAAGGCGCGATCGAACCGCATGCCTTCGTTGGCAATCCGGTCAATGTTTGGCGTCTTATTTCGGTTGGATCCGTAGGCACTGATCGCCTGGAAAGCATGGTCGTCCGTAATCAATAAAATGATGTTGGGTCGGGCTGCTTCATTCTTCGCAATGGCTTGAGCCGCGAGTCCTAAACCAACCGAGGCGATGAAATTTCTACGTGAAAGGTTATGCATACGTTAAGTACGAACAGACAAGCAGATCCTTTGTTAGGAAGTCGGACTCAAGCCGATGATTTAGCGCCAATTTTTCGTTGTAGAAAAACCCCGAGTAAACCGCCTAGAAGCACGAGGGCACCGATGCTGTTTTTCACCAGGTCGGGATTTCGGCTATGCTGTCCCCCCTCCCTTAACAGCATAAGCCCAATCACGGTAAGTAGTAAAAACGGCACGGCGGCCTCCCAGCGAAAGCCCGTGGGCAATAATAACCAACTAGCGAAGCCAAGGATTAGAAGCTCACGACTAAGCGGAAAAATGGAAATGGAAAAACCCAAGGCTCGAATAAATTGTCGGGCCATTGCAAAAACGGAGGCATCTTTTTTTCCAAGTGTTGCATGACTCTTCCGAGCCCCCATTACCTCACCCGCATCCGTCTTTAACCAGACGTGAATCAGGTCTGAGACGAGAGTGGCTTTGATCCCGTAATGCTCAAGCATGGATGCGGCAACGATGGCTCGGCCATCGCAATCCTCCTTCCCCTTCGCTACCGCCTCTTCTACCGTAGGAAAATAATCCGCATTGGCCCAAAGGTTCCAATCCCACTCATACGGAAGTTTTTTATAGACAAATCGCTCGACGTTTTTTGCCAGCACAGGTCGCTCCCAATTAAGATCACGTTCTTTTTCAAACTCCTCAATCCAAGGAATCAAGGCTTCGGACTCTGGATTGATTAGCGCGTTGGGATTGGCATACCGTTTTAGCGAAACAACAAGAAGGTCTAGGCGGGGAAAGCAAACTACGACAGCAAACAACAGAAGAAGAATGGCTTTAAGGGGCCATTCAATCCAAGCGGGCTTCTGCTCAAGGATTCGAATCATCTGATCTCTGGATCTGGGTTATTGAATGCGGACCAGTACCGTATCCTGCTTGGCGGTGCAGGAAATCGTGCCAATCCCAGCCGGTAAAAGGCAGGAGCGTCCTTCGGGTACAATCACCGACTCCCCGTTGCCTTCAATTTCGATGCTTCCCGACTCCACAAAATACACCTGGAAATGTGCGGGGTCGATCTGATGGGAATAGGTTGTATCGGCCTTAAGTTGCAATCGATCTAGATGAAACCATGGGCAGTCAATCAAAGTTTCGATTTGATGCGCCCCACTCACCTTGCCGGTTACCGGAGTCGGCTGTAATGGCTCAGGGATCGGTTCTCCAAAGGAAATCACCTCTAAAGCTTTCTCTACATGTAATTCGCGCGGATTGCCATCATGGCCTTTGCGCCCCCAATCATACAGACGGTAGGTCGTATTCGAATTTTGCTGCACTTCGAGAATGAGGCATCCGGAATCAATTGCATGTACTCGTCCGCCAGGGACAAAAATGACGTCGCCTGCAGAGACAGGGATTTCTACCAATTGCGTTTCTACCGTACCCTCTTCAATTGATTTTCGTAAGGAGTCAGCCGTCACGTCGGTCTGCAAGCCGCAGTAGACCTTGGCTCCGGGTTTCGCCTCAAGAATGTACCAGATTTCAGTTTTAGCTTCTCCTCCAAAGGCCTTGGCGGTTCGGTCATTCGGATGAACTTGCACGCTTAGAGTTTTGTTCGCATCTAATATTTTGATCAGCAAAGGAAAGTCCTCGAGGCCTTTGTATTCGGTGCCAAGCAATTGGACCGGATCCGATTTAAGGAGTTCGGTGAGGTTCATGCCTTTATGAGGACCGTTGGCAACGATGCTCATGCCTTCGGGGCGATCTGATACTTCCCAAGACTCCGCAATGCAATCGACATTCAGGCCCGCAGGAAGCTCGCGACCGTAATGTTCGGATATGCGATTTCCGCCCCAGATATAATCTTGGTAGACAGGGGTGAATAAAAGTGGATAGGCAGACATAACGAGAACAACTATTGGGAAAATTCGAAATGATTTCCTATGATCTTGGTGTATGAAATACCAGAGTGCATCTAAGGAAGTGCAAAAAAATATTAAGATGAAAACCGTAATTCTAATTGGCGATGGCATGGGTGACTACCCCTGCCCCGAATTAAACGACCAAACTCCACTGCAAGCGGCCGACATGCCATATACGCGTCGGATTGCTGCAGCCGGCAACATTGTCTCCCTACAAACGGTGGTCGACGAACTCGAACCTGGAAGTGATGTCGCGAACATGGGATTGTTGGGCTACAATCCTCGCGAACAATATACGGGGCGCGCGCCAATTGAAGCTGCTGGGGCGCATATTGAGCTAGGTGAGCACGACGTCGCCTTTCGATGCAATTTGGTTACGGTCGAAAACGATGTGATGCAGGACCACTCTTCGGGCCATATTACCACCGAAGAAGGTCATACATTAATCAAAGAGATTGGGGTAAAATTAGGCGGGGAGAAAAAGGTTTTTCATCCGGGGGTGAGTTACCGACATATTTTGGTGTGGGAGAATGGTCCCGAATCCGCTGTAACCACTGCTCCGCATGACATTTTAGAAGAGCCGGTCAAAGACTACCTCCCCAAGGGAACTGGGGCTGAAGGTGTGGCTGACCTCATGCAGCAAAGTCAGGCTCTCCTCGCAAATCACCCCGTGAATATTCAGCGCAAGAAAGACGGTAAGAATGAAGCGTCTCAAATTTGGCTGTGGGGCCAAGGTCGTGCCTTAACCCTTCAGCCCTACCAGGAGCGCTACGGGATTACGGGTGGCATTGTCACAGCCGTTGACCTCATTAAAGGGCTCGGTATTTTGGCTGGGCTTGAAACGCCTGAAGTCGAGGGAGCAACGGGTTTCACGGATACCAATTATGCAGGAAAAGTAGAAGCCGGGCTCAAGATTTTGGCCGAGCATGATTTCGCTTACATTCACATTGAGGCACCGGATGAATGCGGTCACCTTGGTGATGCGATTCAAAAAACCAAAGCCTGCAGCGACTTCGACCAGTTGGTGGTCGGTCCGGTGTGGGAAGCGATGGAAGCCCGAGGCGAGCCCTATCAAATCCTTGTCACCATGGATCACCGCACGCCGTGTCGTCTTCGCAAGCATTCGCGCGAGCCTGTACCCATGGCGGTATTAACCGGTCCGGTTGGGCTTGAGAACGCGACTGAAGAAGTTCTATTTGATGAAACCTGTGTGGATGAAATGGATTGCTATAGCTTCGATTATATTCACGACCTCTTGAGTCAGTATAAAACCAAAGCGACTTAATCCTGGGACCTTTGCGCCGTGAAACCGGATTATTGGGATGATGCGAAAGAGGCTTTAGGAGCGGTTGATCCGATTTTAAAGCAGCTAATCAAAACCTATCCTGACGAACACCTCAGTTCCAAGCGCCAGCTGTTTCGAACCTTGGCCAATGCCATTGTCGGTCAACAAATTTCCGTCGCAGCGGCGGAGAGTATTTGGAAGAGGTTCCGCACTGCGCTTGGCGGCCGTGTTACCCCACCGCGCATTCTAGCGCTAGACAGCCAGACCATGCGGGCCTGCGGTTTGTCCGGTCGTAAAGTCGAATACCTCATCGGAATCGCCGAAAAATTTTCCAACGAATATAAACACCTTCGCTGGAGCCGCATGACGGATGCGGAGATCCATCAAAGGTTAATCGCTTTGCGCGGAATTGGCCCTTGGACGGTCGATATGGTCATGATTTTCAGCTTCTTGCGCCCTGATGTCCTCCCTTTACTGGACATCGGTATGGTTCGCAGCATGGAGAAACATTTCAACCAAGGCGAAGCATTGACCCACCAAGAAATGCTAACGATCGCGGAGCCTTGGAAACCGTATCGAACGGTTGCAACCTGGTATTTATGGCGTGATATTGATCCTGATCCTGTCGCCTACTAACCTGAGGGGGCTTCCTTTTGTGGGGTGAAATTTCGTGAGTTATTCTTCAGCCGAAGCCTGGATAAATACGCGATGAATTTCTTCGGGTGTTTCGGCCGCTAAAATGGCTTCACGGTATGCATTTTCGCTTAAGAGACCGCTTACGGCTCCTAAAAATTCTAGATGATAGGCTTTCCGGTTTTCGGGCGAAAGCGTCATGATGAAAATCGTACTTGCTTCCCCGTCGATCGAGTCAAATTCAATCCCAGTTTGGGAAATCCCAAGGCAAGCGACAATCCCGGTTAGAGTGTCACATTTTCCATGTGGAATCGCGATCCCGTTATCGAAGCCAGTAGACATTTGTTTCTCACGCTCCAGCAAGGCTTTAAGCGCTGTCTTGCGGTTCGGGACCAGGTCGGCTTGTACCAGAATATCAAGAAGCTCCTCAATGACTGCGGGTTTATCGGCTCCAGTCAGGTTGAGCTTGATGCAGGAAATGGGAATCGATTTACAAAGGTTCATCAGGCAGTGGCTATTTTTGATCGCTGGGAAAACCCGGCGGTAGAACCCGACTCTGTTCAATTGATCCGTCAGTGTAAAGAATATGAAAGCGTCCTAAGTGCGGATTTGTCACCTTTGACATCGAGGCTTCAATTTCAATGAGCATCCATTCTTTACCACGCAGCATACTGCGAGGTCGTTTGTTTAGATCGACATTCCAAAGGTAGCCCAGCCCTCTTTGTTGCACTAAATCATGTGACGAGGGACAGGTGCAATTATCTGAATTCACCCCGTATCCAGATAAGACAGTGAGCAAAGATCGTTCACTCGTCACCACCGAAGGATAATAATCCAGTTCAGGCAGGCGCCCGTTTAGATCTTCGTACTGTTCGATGGCGGTAAAAATGGTTTTAAGGTTTTGGGTGCACGAGGATGCCTCTTGGACCTGCTGCTTAAACCAAAAGGTCGAAAGGATGAGAACGGCCAGCAAGATGATGACAAAAATCCACGGCACCCACATCGCATGAAACCCTGCTCTGTTCAATGTGTGTTTGAGCGAAGCAAAGGCAGGGATAGAACGAAGGTGCATCACGGGTCGTCCTGCCTTTCCGTTTTCATCACATCTGAAGATAGAATCTGGGTTACGGATCGATCCACCCACATGTCACCTTCACGACTTAAAGCGCGGGCTCGAGTAAACGCATCTTTTGCTAACTCGTTTTGATCTGCTTGTAGATTCCGGAGCCCCAAAACAAAGTGAGCCTCGGCATGCATTTCCTCACGGACCGCGTTAAGAAATTCTCGGTCCTCTAGATCTACATAACCAAGTAATAGATCACCAAGCAGAAGGTAGTTATCATCCAATCGTGATTGGCTGTAGGTTTGATAGAGTTGTTCAGCTTCCCATTCTCTACCCACGTATACGAGAACACAAATTGACTCGAAGAAACTCCGCCAATAAGCGATGGAACTCAAACTATCATCGTCTAGAATTTCACGATAGGTATCAACCGCCTGATCGGTTTGTCCTGCCAAAACATAACAACGAGCGGCTTCTAGTTTAGAAATGGAAACGAACCGTGCATCCCCGCTAAACCCTCCGAGGGTCGCGGCTGCCATATAGTGTCGTACCGCTTCTTTCCACTTCTGGTTTTTGGCTTGGACTTGTCCTTGATTAAACTCTTTTTCCGACAATGTAACGATATTGCCATTCAATAGCATCGATCGCTGTTGAGCCGCATAAATCATTTCTTGAACGTAGGTGCTTCGAATAAAATTTCGCGCTGAAGCGACAAAAACCCCTGCCCCGCAAAAGATGGCGGTGAGAATATAGACTAAACTTCGATGGCGTTTAAAGATTCGGCGGGCGGCCGCGAAGGGTGAGTGAAGCTTTCCAATTGGACGCCCGGCATCTACGTCTTCCAGATCACGTGCTAAGGCTTGAGCATTTGGGTATCGATCTTTGGGATCGAGTTGTAGCGCTTTGAGCAAAACGGTTTCAAGGTCTCTGGAGATTCCACGATCACGATCCCTCGGTTTGATGATGCGAGGTGACCGGATGGTGGCCATGATATCACGCGTGTCCGCATTTGCGGGCAGGTCAAAAGGTAAGTGTCCGATCAAGGCCTCATACAAAGTAACCCCAAGGGCATAGATATCCGATTCGCGGGTGGCTCGATCAGCGCGCGCTTGCTCGGGAGACATATAAAGCGGGGTTCCGGTTAGTACGCCTGATTCGGTGCACCGAGGCCAATCCGCGAGCTCAGCCACACCAAAGTCACTTAACAATGGATCGTTAAATTCATCGATGAGGATGTTTGCCGGCTTAATATCTCGATGGACAATATCATGCTCATGCACATAGGCCAAAGCATTCGCAAGCTTGATGCCAATCTTCAGGAGGCTGCGTTGGCTGCGACCATTCTCCGCAACAAAATCGTCCAAGGTTTGACTTCCTTCAATGTACTCCATGGCAATGTAATGGAACTCATTTTCCGCCCCTGTGGCGTAGACCGTGAGGATGTATGGGTGGCGGCGAAGTTTTTTTGTTACGTCCGCTTCCCGTCGAAACCGTTCAAGAAGCGTGTTTGAAACCCCAACCCCACCCCGGAGTAATTTTAAGGCAACTTGATGCCCTGTGCCATCGCGGGCAAGATAGACCGATCCCATCGAACCATGACCAATGGCGTCAAAAATCTCGTATTCACCGATCCGAAAACCAGCGCCGGGTTGTTCCATTCTGTGTCTCGATTGATCGGTTTAAACGACAAAGTGGAGCCGTTTCCGTGCTCCACTTTGCAACATCGGAGGGGTCGATTTATTTAAGCGAAACGGTAGCTTTTTTAATTTGGATCGGCTTGATCGGCGGCACCCCGTTATTGCGCGGGTTGCCCAAGGCTTCCAAGGCTTTGACCGTGGTCATTGTCGCATCCGTAGCTCCACCGAAAACCGTATGGCGACCATCAAGATGTGGAGTTGGTTTAAAGGTGATGAAGAACTGCGAACCATCGGTTCCCGGTCCCGCATTCGCCATGCTCAAGATGCCGGGCTTGCTGTGCTTAACGGAAGGATCATATTCGCCCATGAAACGATAGCCAGGGTTTCCAGTACCACGTCCAAGCGGGCATCCACCCTGCGCCATGAAGCCAGGAATGACCCGGTGAAAATTCAGTCCATCGAAAAATCCAAGGCGCGTAAGGTAGATAAAATTTGATACATGCTTTGGCGCGGTCTTAGGATAAAACTCAATGTCAATATTCCCTTCACTGGTTTCGAGATGCCAAGTATAGGTTTTTGTCTCGTCGAAAGGAAGGTCGATAAACTTTGGCAAGCGTGATTTCCACGCGGCGTTTTCCAAGTCGATGGTTCCGGCTGCTTTCATCTTTGCAATGTGCTCGTCGCAGGCTTTTAAGGCTGCGTCGCCAGCACTTGCATCAACGCCTGCACTTGCATCAACGCCAGCACTTGCATCAACGCCAGCACTTGCATCAACGCTTTTACTTGCATCAACCGCGGGAGCCTTGCGTGTTCCAGAGCCAGGTTTCTGTGCGCTCGCGGTGTGAAAAGCGATAAGCACAGAAAAAGTAAGGAGAGTGGGTAAACGAGAAAAGGATTTCATAATAGTCCTACTGTAGGTTTAGTGTTCTGAACTTATTTTGCCGAGACGCGAGCGGAACGAATAATGATTTCCTTCGTAGGCGCGGTGTCTTGTGGATTCTTGCTCGCGAGTGATTCAAGGCGAAGCACAGTGCTTTTGCCATCGATAACTTCAGCGAAGATGGTGTGTTTTCCGTCGAGGCCAGGAGCTTCGGTAAAGGTGATGAAGAACTGAGAACCATCGGTCCCCTGCCCTGCATTTGCCATGGAGAGTAAACCCGAACGGTCGTGTATCACATCGTCGGAAACTTCACTGCCAAATTTATACCCTGGGTTGCCGCGACCATTGCCGAGTGGGCAGCCTCCTTGAGCCATAAAGCGACTAATCACTCGGTGAAAGTCTAGTCCGTTAAAATAGCCCAATTCAGAAAGATAGATGAAGTTTGATACATGGTTCGGAGCAATATCAGGCATGAACTTAAAGGTCATTTTTCCGGCTGACGTATCGAGATGCCAGAGGTAGGTTTTATCCGGATCAAAGGTGAGGCTTTTGAACATAGGCAATTGTGTGCGCCAGCCGATAGCACGTTTGTTCAGTGTGCCTGCAGAAATTTGCTCCGCGATGAAGGTTTTGTTTTCCGCAATTGGATCCGCGCCAACTTGTGGAGCGGGGGCATCAGGGCCAAATTTAATCGGATCATCTTTGCCACTGGTAATCGTGGCTTTATTAATGATGATGTTTTTTGTCGGAGGAACACCGGCGAGGAGTTCCATTTTTTTCAAGGTCTCCATGCCATTAATTACTTCACCGAAGATGGTGTGTTTTCCATCTAACCAAGGCGTTGCTTTAAAGGTAAGGAAGAACTGGGATCCATCTGTTCCAGGCCCCGCATTGGCTGCCGAGAGTAAGCCAGGCTTTGTGTGTTTGATTCCGGAGTCAAACTCGCCATCGATTTTGTAGCCTGGCGATCCGGTACCGGTTCCGAGCGGACAACCACCCTGCGCCATGAAATCTTTGATGATCCGGTGAAACTTGAGGTCATCGAAATAACCGAGTTGCGTGAGATACATAAAGTTCGAAACGTGACGAGGCGCTGCGTCTGGGTAAAATTTAACTTGGATGATGCCTTCAGAGGTCACCAGATTCCAATAGATTTCTTGGCCGGGCGCAAAGGTAAGATCTTTAAACTTCGGCAAGGTTGTTTTCCAGGTCGGCAGTGCTTTATTGATCTCACCAGTCGACACTTTGCTATCAACAAATTCCTGGCACTCTTTAATTGGGTCAGGCTTCTCTTGAGCATGCGTAGAGCTCGTTAGAGCGCTTAACGCGAAAAGTGCAGTCAGGGTGCTTAGGCACAGGGCAAAATACGGAATCTTCTTCATATTGTGATGTTTCATTTCATCATTTCCTACTCACCAACGCGCAAAGGAAAAGAAAAAGCGGATAAAAAACCTTTGCAAATCCATCCGATGAATTCTACCCCGCACCAATAATATGATTGACCAAGCCTTCCGAAACAAGCTCGAGAAACAGATCTCTGACCTCGAAACCCGTATGTCTGATCCTGTGATTAGTGCAGATCATAAGAAATATACGGAGATTGTACGCGAACACTCCCTACAAAAGCGGGTTCTCGCGGTCGTGAGCCGTGTGCTGGACTTGCAACAAGGTAAGGTTGAGGCAGAGGAAATGCTCCAGGAAAAAGATCCTGAAATCCGAGAAATGGCCCAGGAAGAACTCGATCGCATTCTGGAAGAGATGCCACTTGCCGAAAGAGATTTGAAAATCGCCCTCTTGCCTGTGGATGAAAATGAAGGCCGCAGCCTCATCGTAGAAATTCGCGCCGGTACCGGTGGCGACGAAGCAGGACTTTTTGCAGGCGATCTCTTTCGCATGTACCAGCGCTATGCCGAATCCCAAAATTGGAAGGTTGAAGTGATCGAAGCCTCCCAGTCGGAAAAAGGCGGTTACAAAGAAGTGATCTTTTCTATCGATGGCGAATTGGCTTGGCGACAGCTTCAATTCGAAAGCGGAGTTCATCGCGTCCAGCGGGTTCCAGTTACTGAAGCCAGCGGACGGATTCATACCTCTGCGGCCACGGTCGCGGTTCTCACGGAAGCCGAAGATGTTGATATCGACATTCAAGCTAACGAAATTAAAATCGATTTCTTCCGCTCTTCGGGGCCTGGCGGACAATCCGTCAATACCACCGACTCGGCGGTACGGATTACCCACATCGAAACCGGCGTGATTGCAACCTGTCAGGATGAAAAGAGCCAGCATAAGAACAAAGACAAGGCGATGCGGGTTCTCCGTTCGCGTCTCTTGGACCTGTATCAACGCCTCGAGCACGAAAAGCAATCCTCTGAACGCCGCTCTCAAATCGGATCCGGCGACCGCAGCGAACGTATTCGCACCTACAACTTCCCTCAGAATCGCTTGAGCGACCATCGCATCAACCTCACGCTCTACTCCTTGGACAAAATTGTTGAAGGTGAAATCAGCGAGATGACCTCCGCGCTATACGAACATCATATTGAGATGCTGATGAAGGCGCAAATGGAGAAGAACACAACCTCAGGGGATGAACCTTCTGACGACGACGCATCGTAATTTCCGCGCCTAACGGAATTCCTGCGTTATTGTGGACATAATCGCCCATCGTGGGGCTTCAGGTTATCTGCCTGAACACAGCTTGGTTGCTAAAGCTCTAGCGCATGGTCTAGGCGCGAATTATCTTGAACAAGATGTGGTGCTTAGTTCGGACCACATCCCGATTATCCTTCACGACATCCACCTCGATACGGTTAGCGACGTCGCGAGTAAATTTCCCATGCGTGCTCGCGATGACGGACGCTTCTACGCCTTTGATTTCAGCATCGATGAAATCAAAACCCTCCAGCTGAATGAACGAATCAACCTCGCCACCGGTGATGCCTGCTACCCGAATCGTTTTCCAGCTGGGAGCACCAACTTTACCATCCCCACCCTGGCTGAAGAGCTCGAGTTCATCCAAGGCCTAAACCACAGCACCGGTCGTGATGTCGGGATCTACCCAGAAATCAAAAAGCCGGCATGGCACCAAGCGCAAGGCGGCTGCATAACGGAAATTATTCTGAGCACCTTGGCGGACTTCGGGTATAAAGCCAGAAACAGCAACTGTTATTTGCAATGCTTCGATGCGGAGGAAACGCGACGGATTCGCCATGAGTTCGGGAGCGAGTTGAAGCTGATTCAGCTCATCGGCATGAATGCTTGGCAGGAAGCTCCGACTGATTTCGAAAATCTGCTTACTCAAGAAGGCCTTCAAGAGGTGGCCGGTTATGCAGACGGAATTGGTCCATGGATTCCAATGGTCCTTAGCACTCCCCTCATTCAGCAGGCGCATGCATGCGGTCTTCTGGTTCATCCTTACACCGTACGCAAAGACGACTTGCCCGAAGGGGTTTCAACGATTCACGAGTTGCTAAATCGCCTCGCCGAGCTCGGGGCGGATGGCGTCTTTAGCGATTTTCCCGATATTCGGTCAGATACGCGCTAGGAGTCTGTCGGACTTAGGCTTTCGAGCGAGGGTTTCTCAGTTTGAGACCAGACGGTTTGGACGATTCGTGAGAATAGTTGAGACTATTTGATCGATTCGTCCGGATCGTATGGGCCAAAGTGAGGAATTCGCAGCCGAATCTGCTAAGTCCGACAGCCTCCTAGGTGCTAGGTGCTAGGTGCCGCACACCCGGGGGCGCCTTAATCCCCGCGCAAGGTTCCCTGTTTGCTTCGGCGCATTAAAATAATATTGCGGGCATACAAAAACGGTAAAAAGAAACAGCCAGCGATGATCGGAGCTTTGTCGATATGTAGGGCGTAGATCAGGTTGAGGCAACTGCCCCAAAAGCTGAGATGCCAAAAATACCAGGGGACAACCAAGCGCTTTTCTTTCTCTGATTGTAACCATTGCAACAAAAAGCGCGAGCTGAACACAGCTGCCCCTGCAAAACCAACGATGGTCCACAGATAGCTGTCGACATAGAGAAACCCTAAAAACTCCTCGAGAAAGGGTCTCAAAAATCCATCTTTAGCTGTTTCTGAAGCGGAAATCATTTGCGCTTCATGACCATGAATTTTATCTGAAGGAAAGGTAAGTTTTAATTCCTTCGCGGTAGCCTTTCCCGTGCGGTAACCTGGCGTATGATCATGGACGAAAAAGCATTAGCAACGATTCTATTAATTGAAGACAACCCCAGTGTCGCAGATCCGCTTCGTGAGGGGCTGACAGAAGAAGGCTATGAGATGGTTGTCGCATTTGACGGATACAGCGCAGAGCAAGAGCTGAACAAGCGCTCTTTCGATGCGGTGCTTCTTGACCTTGGTCTGCCTGACAGAGATGGAATGGATTTACTCGCTACGATTCGGGGAAAGTACCGTGACTGCCCTGTCATTATTATCACCGCACGAGATCGTTTGAATGATCGGGTCATGGGCCTCGATGGTGGAGCCGATGACTACCTCGTTAAACCCTTTGCCTATTCCGAATTGGCCGCTCGCCTTCGCGCTCTCCTACGCCGTGCGGAATCAAGCGGTCCTATCATCAAGCTAGCCTCCATCACCGCCGACAAACGGAATCGGACGGTCGAACGTGAGGGGCAGCAAATTTTCCTCTCCCCGCGCGAGTTCGATATTTTAGCCTACTTAATTCAGCATCGAGGACGCACCGTTTCTCGTAGTATGCTGGTGCAGGATATTTGGCAGGAGACGAACCGTGCCACTTCGCTCGATAATGTCATCGATGTCCACTTGCATCGGCTTCGTGAAAAACTCGATAAAGAGTTTGATCAAAAACTGATCAAAACGGTTCGCGGTGTTGGGTATTGTTTCGACGGGTAATCCATGCCAGCATGTGGGTCCTCTAAAGCATCCGAAGGTGCGGCCATCGGTCTCAAGCTTATTAGCAAAACACGTGAGACGAACCCGCCATGGGTTCTACCGATTATTACGTTGCCTATATGATTCGCCTCAGACATCGGCAGATTGGAATTGATTGAACCTTGATACCAATTTTGATGTTTAATCTGTTCGGTTCACGATAGCGTAACTCATGGCTATCTTGCTTCGCCGAAAAATTATCCGGCGCCTCAGTTTTGTTTTCCTTGGCGTTGCTCTGGTTCAACTTACGCTATTTGTCGGCTTCCATGCCTATAAATACTGGAACCATTGGGATGATTTTCAAGACCGCCAAGACGAATTTGTTGTCCTCTTGCTGGTCAACCTTCTTGCCCTCCCCCTACTGGTCATCACTACCCGATACCTTCTACATAAAATTCTTCGCCCCTTGCAGGACATGGCTTCAAGAGCTCAGAAAATTGAGAGCGGAGATCTCGCGCAACGCCTTCACGAGCATACGGGTTCCATTGAATTAAATACATTAGCCCAAGCTTTGAATGGTGCCTTTGATCGATACAATACGACCACCAATCAAAGCCGTCGTTTCAGTAGCGATGCAAGTCACCAGTTACGAACCCCATTGGCTGCGATCCGAACTCGTGCAGAAGTTTGCCTGCAAGAAGAGCGGAGTAGTAAACGGTACGAAGATACCCTGGGCCATATTCTTGAAGAGACGGCTTCCCTACAAAACGTAGTCGAACAGCTTTTGATGCTTTCACAACTCCGAGAAGAATTACACAGTGCGGACCAAGAGCGGATTCTATCCAATGATCTAATTGATCGTCTCAATAATCGCTTCCGCGAAGCGGCTGAACTTAAGCAAATCAAATGGGAAGCTCAGGCTGACCGTGGTACCGATATGGTTGGCAATCCCGTCTTGGTACTCGAAGCCATTTCTAACATTGTTGATAATGCAGTTAAAGCCACTCCTGAAGGAGGCTCTGTGACGGTACAGTGCAGTTCTGCCGGCGATTGGATCGAATGGCGCATCATCGATTCGGGTAAGGGGATCGCGGAATCAGATCGAGAACGAATGTTTCAACGATTTAGCCGCCCAGAAGGAACAGCCTATGAAGGCAAAGGGCTTGGGCTTGCCATCGTGCAATCGATCGTCGAACTCCACCATGGTAAAATCGATATTCCTTCGAGCCCCAAAGGCGGCACGATTTTCATTTTACTGTTTCCAAAACCGGATATCGTTTAATTCGATAGGGTTCGAACTTGGCAAATCGAATTTATTCATCACCGTGGCTGTGTGAATCAACTTTACGATAATCATGGACGCCCGCTCCACTACCTCCGGCTAGCGGTCACCGATAAATGCAATCTGCGATGCCGCTATTGCATGCCGGAGAACATGAAATTCAAGCCGCAGCGAGAGCTTCTCAGTATCGATGAAATGATTCGCATTACATCCATTCTCGGTCGTTTGGGTATCTCGAAAATTCGACTTACTGGCGGTGAACCCTTTATGAGAAAAGGGATTGATCGTCTGCTGGATCATTTCGCCGCCAGTGAATACATCCGTGAATGTAGTGTGACCACCAATGGTACCCTTGGAGATCAGTTACTCAACAAGCTTGAAAACTGGAATATCGCTACGGTAAATTTAAGTCTCGATAGTTTAGATCGGGAACGCTTTCACCAGATTACCCGCCGCGATATGCTCGCTGAAGTACTTCGCACGCTGGACGAGCTTTTACGCCGTCCCGTGATGGTGAAAGTGAATTGTGTCGTGATGCCGGGGCAGAACACACAAGATATTCTTCCCCTCGCCGAGCTGACACGAAGCAAACGCGTCTGTGTTCGTTACATCGAAGAGATGCCTTTTAGTGGCGGCGGACGTGAGCACCCTACCCTTGAATGGGATCACACGCGCATTCTCGCCGAGCTGAAAGCGGGCTTTCCAAACCTGGAACGCATCGAAGACCCAGCGCATTCCACCGCTGAACATTATCGGATTCCCGGAGCGGAAGGAAGCTTGGGGATTATCCCCGCATTCAGTCGGACGTTTTGTGGGTCTTGCAATCGTATTCGGATGACCGCAACGGGGACGTTAAAAACCTGCCTGTACGATCACGGGGTCTTAGATATTAAAACGAAGATGAGAGCCGGTGCCAGCGATAAAGAATTATCAGCTCATTTTTTGGCTGCGTTTTCGAATCGGGCTCTAGATGGTTTTGAAGCAGAACGTAGAACAAGCTCTACGCGGCCGGCTTTGGTAAAGAAGCTCGCTCCGGTTGGAAAGAAGCCGTCCGGTTCGTTTGAACCTCTTCCGTCCTTGCCTGAATCTATACCTCCGTCACCATTTGATGACGAAGGCCCTTCACGTGAATCCATGTCAACCATCGGAGGGTAAGCCTCACCTCGCGGATGGTGCCCTTGATTCCGAAGTCCGACAGGCTCCTAGGAGTCTGTCGGGCTTAGGCTTTCGAGCGAGGGTTTCTCAGTTTGAGGCCAGACGGTTTGGACGATTCGTGAGAATAGTTGAGACTATTTGATCGATTCGTACGGATCGTATGGGCCAAAGTGAGGAACTCGCAGCCGAATCTGCTAAGTCCGACAGGCTCCTAGCCCGCGTGTTTTCTTGGGGCAACGTGTCGTCCGTAATTTCAGATAGTGGCTAAATGTAACTCCGCAATCTCATGCACTAAACCGATGGGTTCGATAAAACCACATGCCAAAAATACGAAGCGATGCATGCGTTCCTATCTCGCTTTCGGCAAAACGACGATTTCTTATCCGGTCCTCGTCGCCATTGGTTGGCGATGCGCCCTTATCCTCCAGATGCGTTTCTTTCCGGGAAATCAAAGGAGACCTTGCCATCTTCGCCGAGTTTGAGCTTGGCGCTAAAGGGGCGTCCGGCCTTACTGGTAAAACCTTTTAGCTCGTCGGTCACTTTACTCTTCAAGAGTGTTTTAGCCATCGTCGCGCTGATTTTCTTTTTCGCAATGGTTTTCCAAATGGTCAATGGACACCCATTGCGCCAGTTATCGCAGCTGAAGGATTTCGGGGACTCGCGTACGGGGCCTTCACATAATGGGCAGGTCCCGAGTACGGCTCCGCCCGAAGACCTTGGTTCCTCTGCCGCGACAACATGCAACTCGGTTCCCTTTAATAAAATTCGGCCAAAAGGAGGCTGGCCCTCGGCTTTAATTGGCAACGGATCTAGGGTTGTTTTCCCCTGCAAGATTTCGCGGGCATGATTGGTATTTAGTTGGGCACCAAAGTTTTCTTTCCACAGAACAAATTTACATCCTTCTGCATATTTTGAGCACCCGAAGCCGCGATTGCCTTCGATAATATCTGCACCGCACGCGGGACAAGGACCAATATACGTTTTGGAATGTTGCTGCCCTACAATGTCGGCGGTGTATTTTGCCACCTCGGCCATAAATGGAACGGGTTCAATTCCGCCTTGCTCCATTTGCTTTAACTGGGCTTCCCAGTCGCCGGTTAGCTCCGCAGACTTAAGCCGTTGATCCTCGACCAAACGAATTAAATGCCGCCCTCGGTCCGTGCTAATGAGTAACTTTTTCTGTCGGCGGATGTAGGTTCGGCGAAGAATGGTTTCAATGATGGGGGCTCGGGTCGCGGGTGTGCCAAGCCCCTTCTCTTTTAGAGCATCTTTGAGCGCATCTTCGTCAACCGTTTTACCCGCAGTTTCCATTAGCTGAAGTAAGGTTGCATCCGTAAAGTGTTTTGGCGGCTTTGTTTTTTTGGCTAAGATTTCGGGCTTGTGAGGGCCCTGTTCGCCCGGCACAAATTTTGGCATTTCTTGAGCTTCATTGTCTTCCCCAGGCTTTTTAGGCTTTTGCTTTTTCTTCGGCTGGATCGCGGTCCAGCCCGGCTCTAAAATAACCGTGCCACGGGCTCGAAACTTTTCCTCCATCACCTCCGCATCAACTGTGGTAATGCCCTTTATGCATGGGGGATAAAAGGCGGTTACGAATCGCAGGACGACCGATGCATAGACGCATTTTTCGTTGCGGCTTAAGTTGCCGGCTAAAACATCGGTAGGAATGATAGCATGGTGATCCGTTACTTTCGCGTCGTTAATGATCCGTTTGCTCAGAGGTACGTTTGCTAAATCAATGGCTTCAATCTGAGTGGGCATCAATTCCTTCAACTTCTCCAGGAGGGGCACGAGAGTCGGCACCATATCCTTGCTGAGGTATTGGGAGTCGGTACGCGGATAGGTAAGATGCTTTTTTTCGTAAAGAGTTTGCGCGGCCTTTAACGTTTCATCAGCAGTTAGCCCAAACCGGCGATTCATTTCCTTTTGCAGATTCGTTAGATCAAAGAGCAAGGGAGGTAATTCACGCTCCTTTTTTTCCTTGATGTCCTTGATCACTAAGTCGTGATCTTTGATTTTTTCCATCAAAGCATTCGGGCCTTCGAGCTCATCGAACTTTCCCTTGGTGTGTTTAAATCGGACGTCGCGGTAGACGGTATGAAGTTCCCAATAATCTTTTGGGACGAAGTTTTCGATCAACAGGTCACGTTCGACGATCAAAGCCAATACAGGTGTTTGCACCCGACCGACACTCCAGAGATTTCGACTGGAGCTGAAGGATGAGGTGAAAAACCGAGTGCCATTTATTCCAACAATCCAATCAGCCTCGCTCCGGCATTTCGCTGCGTGATATAAATGATCGTATTGGCTTAAGTTCTTTAAGTTTTCGAAGCCAGTTTTGATCGCCTGCTCCGTGAGAGAGGACACCCATAACCGCTTTGCCGGTTTCCGCGTTGCCTTTGCATAGTGTTGGATATAGCGAAAAATTAATTCCCCTTCTCGCCCGGCGTCCGTTGCGCAAATGATTTCGTCGGCATCTTTGAAAAGCGCACGAATCACTTTTAGCTGATCTTGAGCCCCCTTATCTCCACGCGGCCGTAACTCAAATTTTTCAGGAACCATTGGGAGAACGCTTACATCCCACTTTTTCCATTCATCCCGATATTCATGTGGTTCTTTCAGCTCAACCAGGTGCCCAAAGGACCAGGTGATCTGATATCCATTGCCTTCCATGTATCCTTGACGACGTGCATTAGCCCCTAAAACTTTAGCGATCTCTCGGCCAACTGGGGGTTTTTCTGCTAAAACAACTTTCACAAATCAAACATGAACCTTCCTTATGGATGGAGCAACAAAATCCGCATTTGAAATCGGAAATGCTCTTTAGGCAGTCAATTTTGGGTTAAAATGTCTGCTATTCTGCCAAATCAACACTTTGTACCAAAATAAGTCCATTTTTGGCATAAGAAAACATGTTGAATGCTTAATACCTATTTGAGAAGACAAACTTTATAGGAGATTAAAGTGGAACGCACAAACAACAATAACGGCACTAATAACGGCAAGATCACCGGCACTAATACCGGCACTAGTAACGGCAAGGTTAACGACAAGATCACCACTAACCGCAAGAATGGTACGAAAGCTACCAGCACGACCAAACCTAATCGGAAGATTCATATTGATGATGACATCATCCCGATTCCACCGGTTCGAACGGGTCCAAAACGTGCGACCCGGTTTAAGTATCCCTTTGATAAACTGGAAGTTGGACAATCCTTTTTCGTCGACGGGATCCAAGCTCGTGCGATTGCTGGTTCAATTGCAAATGCAAGTAAAGTACTCGAGCGGAAATTTGTTAGCCGGACCATGGAAGGCGGCGCACGCATTTGGCGCGTGTCGTAGCTGGTTTGAGACTATTTTTTTCTTCGTTATGCTGATTTGGCAGGTCTTATTTCTTCGGAATAAAACGTAGGTGCAAACCGATCATACCTTCGTTTGGGATTGACCTGACCCCGTGATCTTTCGAGCTTCTTTCGGACGAAGCACCTCTTATGGGAAGACACGCATATAGGTCCTTGGTTTCAGTTTTTTCCAGCCTGGCCACAAAGCCCTTGCACGTACCGGCGGGTACCTCTAGCACATGTCGGGCCCCCTTCCCTCCAAAGGCAATTCGCCATGGGCGAAGGCCGTGATAAATCTTTACAATCCGGTCGTCCGCATCGAGAAAAATAGCATCGATAGCAAACCGCATGAAAAACATGTGAATGCTAGAGCAGTTCTTTATCAACAACCCCTCGCCGGCGGGCAATCGCTGTTTCCCCATAAGGCCGAGAAACGATTGCCAAAAAGTGTCGGCAGTTCTCACTTGAGATAGAAAGGCTCGGTTCTCAATTTGTGCGAGCATGGTCATGACCGTAGTTGCCTGATAAAAAGAAACCCTGTGTCCTCGATGAGAAACACAGGGTAAGTCGTTTGCAAGCGAGACGAATCTGCTTGGCCATTCCTGCAGGAAACCCACAGGAACTCAGGAATTACTTCGCAGCTGCGAACAGTTCGCTGACTTTGTTCCAGTTTACCACGTTCCAGAACGAGCTGACGTAGTCTGGACGACGGTTCTGGTAGTTGAGGTAGTAGGCGTGTTCCCACACGTCTAGTCCGAGAATCGGGGTTCCTTCACCTGTCATCAATGGGTTGTCTTGGTTTGGGGTCGACGTAACAGCAACCGATCCGTCGCCTTTGACGACCAACCACGCCCAACCGGAACCGAAGCGAGTTCCCGCTGCGTTGGCGAAGGCTGCTTTAAAATCATCCATGCTACCGAAGGCTTGGTCGATCGCGCCAGCAAGCTCAGCCGAAGCTTCACCGCCATCTGCAGAGAGGACACTCCAAAATAGAGAGTGGTTGGCATGTCCGCCACCGTTGTTGCGCACCGCGCCACGAATATCGTCTGGCACGCTATCGAGATCTGAGATCAAGTCTTCAATCGATTTAGCCGCGAGGTTGTCATGGCCTTCAAGGGCTTTGTTTACCTTGGTTACATAGCCGTTGTGATGTTTGCCATGGTGAATTTCCATGGTGCGAGCATCGATATGCGGCTCAAGTGCATCATGTGCGAAAGGGAGGGATGGTAGTTCGTATGCCATAATAAGTTTCTTTGGTTTACTGTCATTTACAACGCAGCTATAAGCAATGGCAAGGTGTAACGGCGACGAATTTTTCACGTTGTCTTAAAACTGCTTGAGAACCTTACGTTCTTTCACCGGATACCATGCATCAATTTTTGCGACTAAACTCGCAACGAGTTGAGGGTGTTGCCCCGCCAAGTTGGTTTTTTCAGCCGGATCTACGATTAGACCAACCAGTTGCGGCCGTTTTTCTGTGCGTGGATGGGTGGTTTTGTAGCGATTAACTTCTCCGTCATATGTGAGCAGAAGCTTCCAGTTGTCTTAGAGGATAAGCAGGACATTGGTTTTTTTTGCGGCAAAACCCGGAGTCGAAGCGGTGGCGTAAATGAGCAGAACTGAGGTCATTACGAAGGCGAATTTCTAAGTAAGGGTAAACATGTTTTTAATATCAAAACGCCACTACATTCTGACTAGGGCCGTTCGTCTGTTTCCGATTGTAAAAAAGCTACCGTACTTCCCCAACTGCCTTCTCCGCCTCGACCCAACCGATAAGATGACACCAGGGGACTTCGATCAAGTAACACGTGTACTCCCTGTCGAAGGCTCCCGATCCCTTTGCCATGAATAATTCGAACCGAGGGAAATCCGGCTTCGACACAACATCTCAAATACTCTGGAATGAGTGAGCCTATATCCTTGGGGCGAAACCCATGTAAATCGAGCGAATCCGTTAGCTCGAGTTCGATGGGATCTTCACCAAAGGGCGAGTCGGCATGGTTATCTGTCATCATACGAGAGCGCCGAAGGTTGCAGGCGTATAGCCAGCATCAAGTAGTTCCGAGACAAGTTCAATTCCCTGTTTCAGGTCTCCCGATTTAAAATCCCTAGGGTGAATCGTAATGACGGGAACTACAGGCGTGCCGCCAGACTTGTTAGCGTGGGCAAGTTTTCGCACCGTAGGCTGAAATCGATTTAGTAAAGGTCCAGCAAAAGAGAGGCGACCCCAATCCCATGAATACGTGGCGAGTCGGCGTTCAACAGTTGAAAACCACAGTGCACGGTATCCAACCTGCCAAGCGAAACCTTCACGGAATAGGTCTTGCTTCGTCAACGGACCTGAGTTCCAAGTTGGAGCCAACCAACCTTGGCAATGAGGAAAGGCCTCGCGAGCGAGTTGCACCTTTGTAAGGGCATCCGCTTTGGTCAGTCCTCCGAATTCATCATTTCCGCCCGAAAGAATATTCCGTAATCGATACGATGTATTGGCGTGTAGATATCCGTGTAAAACGTTTTCCCCGCCAAACTCAGCGAGTTTACTTTTGGATGAAGCATTCCACCCCTGCCCCATGGGTTTAGCAATACAGGCAAGCGACCACGCAGATTTGATTTCTGCGGGAAGCATGTCCTGCAATAATTTCAGCTCGATGAGAAACCGAGGGCACACATCATGAACGCTAAGAACAAAGCTTTTCATAAACAGGATATTGATCGCCTGGCAGGAGACGGGTCGACTGGCAGGCTATTGAAGAAGTGCTCCGCGCAGAAAACCGAGCGCATTTAGTCATCCAATAGGACAGAGAGAGAGAGAGTGTGTGTGTGACAGTGAGAGAAAGGACATATTTGAGCGACCTGACGATGAAGCTGGTGGCGAACTGAATCGGTTTGATGAGCGGTCTGAGTTTTCTAACAGTCTGCTAGTGGGCCGATCCGAGTTCGCCTTGACTGAATTCAGTTTTGGCTGCAGAGCGAGCGGCTTTACGGGCCTGCTTCAGCACTTTTTCGAGGGCGGTAAGGTATGTATTAAATTGATCATATCCTTCCCGACTTAGCACGACCGTGGTCTGCGGTTTCCGATCAACGAACTTTTTACTAACCAGCACCGCACCGGCATTTTCAAGCGTCTTCAAATGACGATTCAAATTTCCATCGGTTAGATTGCAAGCCGCCTTTATTTCGCTGAACACCATACCGGAGGGTTCGGTGATCAAAATCGACATGATCGAGAGCCGACTCGGCTCATGGAATAAACGTTTTAATTCTGAAAATACACTATCGTCTTTCACGAGGTTTTCCTTTCCACATGATGAGGCCACCAATGACCTCACCGGCAAAAAATATAATGCCCATCGGCCAAGGGTTGGTAAATGGAACAGTGGGTGCGAGAATTAAAAAAGTCCCCGCGACAACATAATACAGACCGACCCAACCAATGGCTCGCTCAAGAAAATTTCGTGATGCGAGATTCATTAATCCAAAACACAGCATCCAGGTGCCAACCATATACATCCAGGATTGGTTGAGAAAAAACGCCATGGTCAAAACTCCCGCAATCGCAAACGGAGGCAGTGCTTCGATTGCAGGCCGAAGGCGCCGTGGCTCGCGCTGCACATCGTCGTCGTAAAGAAACCACAGCAATAAGGCAAGATAGTTGGTGACGATGGAAACCACCGCTAATATCCCCCACGCCTTGAAATGAGTGAGCTCACTCGCGCCGTGGAAACGCAGGTGCAATACAAGCGCTACTAGCAACGCAAATACTCCAGAAAACAAACGTGCTTTGCCTGAATAGCCATAAAACTTCTGCTTGGTTAAGCAGATGCTTTGGAGCTGACGGACTTGGTCCAGTGCGTCGTTTATTTCAAATCGGTTCACACCGATAAACTATCGCGTGTTAGAGTACTTTGCAAGGGAAAGTGAGGGATGGTGAAGGATTAGTTTTTAGGGTCACCTTCTCATAGAGCTCCCACCCCGCGAGAATTAGTTTAATTTTGGATAGATGGTTTGCAGGTCGTTTTTATGATCTAAAAGATCCGCAGGGCGTCCAACATGGGTTTTCAACACACCGTCATAGAAGATCTGCGTATAGAAACCACGAAACAGTAAATCGAAGCCCTGAGAAGAGTCACGCATGCGCTGGCTGAAGGGGACGGTGTAGTTTAACTGCAAAGCGATTTCGTGGCTAAGCCCTACTCGGCGCGCGTCTACATTTAATGTGGGCAGTAAATTTCGCGCACGATAGATTCTGCCGGTACGGCGGTCGCGGTCGAAAAATGCGTGGCGCACTTCGAGTTTTTTCGGGTCGAAGGGACCAAAGCCATCATTGGTTTTAAGGTGGATATGCAGCAAGCGGTAGTCATCAAATCGAGCCGTTTTTCCGAAACGTTCTACTTCTGGTTCACTTACGATCCGCAGGCGCCGCGAGCCTGGAGCAGTCGAGGCCGATACCGATGACGGCCGGTTATGGGAGACACTATCATTCGGATTTGCTTTAGAAGAAGCGATCACACTGCTCGTTTTCGAACTAGGCGATGTCGTGATGCTCGATGGCGCCGTGGCTCGAGCGGCTGCGATCACTGCGCTTTGCTCGCGTTCTTTCACCCGGGTAATTCGTTCCATTTCCTGCTTGGCCAAGGCGCGGTCGGTGGAAAGCCGAGTCCGAGAACTCATGATTTGCCACTGTGCGATCGCCGCATCGAACTCCTTTTGGCTCTCGTATAGATTCGCTCTTTCCTTATACGCTTTGGAATAATGAGGTGTGAGTCGAGTGATTTGTTCTAACTGTTGCTCTGCCTCCGCATACTTTCCTAGACGAATATAGTCTTTGGCTAATTTCAAGCGGTCTTCCGCATTCTGCATTTTTTCGTATTCCGTAGGCGGACGTGGCGGCGCAACCGATACCACATCAGGATTCGGAGCAGGAGCTTGGCGTGTGGCGGTAGCGATCGGTGCTGGGCGGGTGTTGGGAATCGGCTCAGATTCAACGATCTCGATTGGCTTTGTCACTTTAGCTGGTTCTTTGACCACGGCCAATTTTGCCGGAGGCGGTTTGGCAGTGGCGACCGCTGCGGGTTTTACCACCGAAGACCTGACCTTTGCGACTTGAGGCGGTTTTTTGGAGGCAGCAGGCTTGGCTGGCTTAGAGCTAGATACTTGAGTTGTAGAACTGGGTTTTCCGGATGGAATTACCCGCGAAGAGGTTCCGCGGTCTGCGTTAATATCCACCACATCAATTCCTTTCACCTCAGTATCTACTTTTAAGTCAATCGGGGGCAGATCGCGAAATTTTGGGTTGAGCTTTTTGGGCAGGGAATCCCCAAATTTCATTGTGCTGCCCGCCACTTTCGACATTTGGGCGATGGTCCGACTCGGAACGTCTTTTTTAATAAGGCTCGCGAGTTCGATACGATCTTGGGTGTCTTGCGATAAAACAGGTTTTTCGTGCAGTGGAAGGCTGTCGATCTTACGCACTAAGTTTAACGTCTCTGCCGCTTTTGCTTTGGTGTCGTTGAACCGTTGCCCTGGACCGGTTAAGGCAGTTGGTGGGGTCGCTGAGATGACAGGGGTGCCATCCGGCAGGTTGGCGATGGCAGGGTTCGAATTCGGAGAGGACGGGCTGGCTTCAGATGAGGGGGGCGAACCTGGCGGCAAGTCAGAGGACATAGGAGGCAGGTCAGAAGGCATCGGAGGCAGATCAGAAGGCATCGGAGGCAGATCAGAAGGCATAGGTGGCAGATCAGAAGGCATAGGTGGTAAGGTTTCGGTGCTACTTCCCCCCGGCCCTTTAGCGATCGCCTCAGGCATGGAATCCAATACATCCGGAACGCGCTGATCTTCCAAATTAACTGCAACAGACTCTCCCTGACCTCGCCACACGTAGGAGACGGTGGTGGCAAAGATGACCTGAGCAATTAAGATCCCAATACCAAATAAAAGAGTAATTAAAAAAAGCGGGCTGCCTCGGCGCACTGTTTTGCTTTGTTTTCCGTCAATTCTCATAAGTTGTGATCAATTCTTAAAGGGACCGTGTGACAATGAAAACCTTAAAACCAAACCAAATCAGGCAAAAGAAGGCTGATATTGGGCTTTGAAAAGAAAAGTCAGGAGGAAGGTGGTAATTTGCGGCCGAATGAGGAGGAATCTCGCTGTTTTTTGATTCCAATTTTGCGCTCTAACCTTAATGAAACGCCAGAAATACGAACTTTGTACCGGTAAGGCACTACACTATGGCAAAACAATCTAAGAAATCCGAGCTCGGTCTCACAATGGAAAAACTTGCAGGCTTCTGCAAGTCAGCTGGATTTATCTATCAAAATTCTGAAATTTACGGCGGTATGAATGGCTTTTGGGACTACGGTCCCATGGGATGTGAGCTGAAACGCAATATTCGTGAATCCTGGTGGCAAAACATGGTCCAACGCCGCGAAAATGTGGTGGGTCTTGAATCGTCACTTATCATGAACCCAAAAGTTTGGGAGGCCTCTGGTCACGTCGGCGGGTTTTCTGATCCCATGGCGGATTGCAAAGAATGTCGCAAACGCTACCGGGTTGACCTCTTGCTCGAAGAGCTTGGCCTAGATTGTAATGAACACGAAATGCAGGCTGAAGGCTACGAGTACCCACCTGAGGTGAAATGCACCAATTGTGGATCAACCAATCTCACGCCTCCCCGTGCCTTCAACCTCATGTTCCAAACCAATGTGGGGCCTGTAGCGGATGATTCATCGATCGCTTACCTACGGCCTGAAACTGCACAGGGCATGTTCGTCGCCTTCCAAAACATTGTCAACACGACTCGGGTTAAAGTCCCTTTCGGAGTTGCTCAGGTTGGAAAATCATTTCGGAACGAAATTAATCCTCGGAACTACATCTTTCGTTCTCGTGAGTTCGAACAGATGGAAATGGAATTTTTCATTGTCCCCGGTGAAGATGAAAAATGGCATGAATACTGGGTCAAAGAACGCATGGATTGGTATCAAAGCATCGGAATCCCAGAAAGCTCGTTGAGCAAGTATGATTATCCTAAAGAGAAGCTCGCACACTACGCCTCTGCCTGTGTCGATATCATGTATGCCTTTCCATTCGGCATTCAAGAACTCGAAGGGATTGCGGCTCGTGGAAACTTTGATCTCACCCAACATGCTGAGCATTCGGGCAAACCGATTCATTATCAGGATCCGATGACCAACGAGAAATACGTTCCTCATGTTGTTGAACCTGCGGCGGGGGTCGATCGTATTGCCCTGGCCGTCCTCTGCGAAGCCTACACGGAAGAATGGATTCCTAAAGACGGCGGCGAAATTCTTGAAGCGGTGCCTGGCGAAGACAAACCGGATGGATACGAAAATCGTACGGTACTGAAATTTTCTCCGAATATGGCCCCGATCAAAGTCGCGATCTTCCCGCTCTTGAAGAACAAGCCAGAGCTCATGGATAAGGCCCGTGAAATCTTCACCGACGTGCAACGCCAATGGCCTGCATTCTTTGACGCGGCCGGAAATATTGGCCGCCGCTACCGCAGACAAGACGAAATCGGAACCCCAGCTTGCATCACGATCGACTTCGATACGCTTGAAGACGATACAGTAACCATTCGTGATCGGGACACCTTAGAGCAAACTCGTATCCCTGTTTGTGAGATTTCTACCGTCTTGCGTCGTATCTTAGGGTAAGAACCTTCTGGAAAAAATCGATGGACAAGGAAAACCTTTATGATGCGTGTACCCATTGCGGTCACATTGTTAACCAAGCTGCTGACGTTTGTGGGCAGTGCGGTGGTCAATTGGACGCTGCGAATCCTATTGAAAACCCACCATCGAATTTCCCGATCTTTCTCCGAGCCGGATTGGGGGTTGCGATCGCTCTCCCCTTACTCGTGGCTCTATTTAGTAGCGAGAAACCTAGTGGCCCAACCGAAAAGTTGGCCGGAAGCTTTAAATCATCTGTTTTTGGGACACCTCAGGGGGCTTCCCAGACCCCCAAAACGTTTGAGCCAAACCAACCGTCCAAACGAAACGATCGCCCTACCCCAATTCCCGTTGTTCAGCCTGAACCGGTAAATCAGCCCCGCGTCGATCCAGAGAGCAAGTCAGCCAACGCGCCAGAGATGAGCGTCCCCAAAACCGGTTTCGCAGAGCCCATTGGTACCCCCGAAGATCCTACTCTTTCCGTCAAACCAAATTCAGTCAAACCATCCGGCCCCAATGATGACAGCGCGAGGAACACGAGCACTAGCGGTAGTCTTTCTGATTCAGAACCCACCCCAAAGGTTAAGAAGTCAATCGGGGAAATGATGGAGGAAATATCCGAGGAAATTGATGAAGAACTAAACAAACGGTTTCCCATGTTGGAAACCCAAGTCATTCAAACCATCAAACTTCGTAATGGGACGAGTGAATCGGGTACCTTGAGCTATGTCGGATCTGACAAGCTCCTTTTAGTGGTGAATGGTCGTCGCACCAGCTACTCATTTGCAAACCTAGATCCCTTAACCCGTATCCGTGTTGACCGGCGTTATCGTGAAAAAACAAAAAGCGAACAGGTCAAAAAGCGCCTCATGAGTGAACTTTAGGATTCTGCTCTGTAGATGCGATTCAAACCGCCTCCAAAGTAGACTTAAACATGCGGGTTTTCAGTTCGCTTAACAAACTGCCCCATGCAACCTACCTTTAAAGATAGACGGCCCAAGCCAGATACGAAGAAACCCACCTCTCATGCATGCCCATTTCTCTCCTGAAGAACAGCGACTCTACGATCGTTTGACGCCGCTATTTTCAGCTGAGGCAATCAAAAAATTTCCCGAGCTGTCCTGCGTCCCAGCCGGTATGACCGAAGAAATTCAGGCCTCCCCGTATTTCTGCCTAGAAACCACCCAAGCCGTCGGCGGTTTGATTTCTAAAGGTGGCGATCAAGCTCGGCAGGAGTTAGGTAGTCGAAAACTATTTGAAGAGGTTCATCTTAGTGGCGTGCATCAGACAGTGCACGCCCCCTCCAATATTACTCGCGGTGTCTACCCCATCGCTCTTTTTGGCACAACTATAGCCATATTAGATACAGGACCGCTTAAAATCGGGGACTTATCATCTGAAGATACGAAGGCACTGGTGCGGAGTACTGGGCTTTCAAAAGGAGTAATTCAGAAAGCGTTGCGTCCTATCCCTTCGCTAACCGCCAAGCAGGTTGGGCGTGTATTTAACCTCTATCGCAATCTATCCCTTCAATATGAAAAAGGGATCTTGGGCTTGGTGCAAAACTCAAATCTTCGACAAGAAGTAAAAGAGCAGCCCTCGGACCCGATTGGGTTGCTGGGGAGACAGTTGTCGAGCCATGTCAACGGCCTCCTCTCCGTGATCCTTGGTTACACCAGCGTCAGTTCGAGCATAAGTGAACTTCCAGAAGAAGTACTTCAAGCGCTTGAACAAATTGGCCTCACCGCAAGTAAAGCGCGACAACTGACTGAAGAGCTCTTTAGTTTCGCCGGCGCAGGCGAAGCCGAAACAAATGAAAATGACCTTCACGCGGCAATTCAGAATATAGTTAGCCTCGTTGAAGATCAACGCAGCACCCGGGTCTCTATTTCGACCCAGCTAAAGGCCGAAAAGTTTCGCGTCATCCTGCCTTCGAGCACCACAAATCAATTAATTTTCCTTCTATGTATGCTTGCGCTCGAGCAGCTTCCAGACGGAGGGGATCTTCGTTTCAGCACCGAGAATCAAATGCATCAAAATGGTGGCACCAGCATCCGCCTAAGTATCGCTGATGCCAAAGCGGAACCCTTTGATGAGATGGCGGTGCAGTTAACCCAGGGGCTCTCTGCCTTTGGTCCGATTGAAGACGATACCAAAAAACTACGTTTGAGCGGATTGCATCAATTGGTTGAAGCACATGGTGGTGCTATTCGGGTTCATCGAGAAACCGGTACCATGGTTACCTTTGAGGTCGAGTTTCCCATTTCAAGTAACGCTCCGATCGATGTACCATTTGATCTGCCACCAAAATTGGCGAGTCGGATTTGGGTGGTTGATGATGACATGATCTTCAGGAAATTAACCGCGGAAATACTGCAGGGAGAAGGCAATGACGTCGAAGAATTCATCGATGGCATTGCTATGCAGAAGGCTTGGAAAAGCAGTCCGCAAAAACCACAGTTAATCGTTATGGATTTCAGCATGCCTGATTTTAATGGAGCCGAAATGCGTGAATGGATAAATGACCACGGAGGATCGGCTATCCCCATGATCTTGGTAAGCGGACTTTCCCCAAGCCTTCCGAGTATCGAGAAAACGGTTTGTCTCCCGAAAACCTATTTTCTGCAGAAGCCGTTTACTGAACGAGAACTCAATGACATCGCCTGTGTGTGCATGGGCGAAACTCTTATGGGCTGAGGGCTGAATCCAGGGCTGAGGGGCTGAAACCGGAAGTGTATTTGGACACTAGCCCGCATATTTCATAAAACTGATTCTGGCACAGTTGGAAATGAGCCGCCAAGCGATGGGATTTTATAGACACGTACGCGAGTCCATGGATTCGTTACCGGAACATTCCAAAGTCGCAACGCGACGGCATTGACCAGAGGGGCGCATCGGTATAAAATAAAATGCTCTAGTTTTTCTGAGCGGAGCATGTACCCAAAAGCACCTGCTAGGAGTCTGTCGGGCTTAGGCTTTCGAGCGAGGGTTTCTCAGTTTGAGACCAGACGGTTTGGACGATTCGTGAGAATAGTTGAGACTATTTGATCGATTCGTCCGGATCGTATGGGCCAAAGTGAGGAATTCGCAGCCGAATCTGCTAAGTCCGACAGGCTCCTAGATAGTTGGTTTTACTGAACTGCTGCAGTCGGGATCAGGTGCAGTCGGGATCAGGTGCAGTCGGGAACTCAGGTATAGTCGGGATCAAGTGTAGTCAATTGGTCCGCGCAGCCGAGCTTTGAGTTTTTTTCGGTGCTTGGTTACACGACCTGAAACGCGCTTGCGCCAACAGCGAAATGAGGAGGGTTTCAGCTCGCGCCTCATCCGCTTAATCACTTCTGCCTCCGTCAGGCCAGTTTGCTTCTCGATCTCTTCGAACGAGATACGATCCTGCCAGGCTAGGTAGACAATATCCGGTGTTTGAGTTGATGCTTTCACCCTTTGATTATGACAACATTTTGGCAGAGTATGCAAATAGATTTGGCAAATATACGGGAACACAAAAAAGCTGAGATCGAAATCTCAGCCTTCTTGTACCTCAAGCCTTATCTAAGAAAACTAGAAGAGACTTAGGCGTATAACCGCTGGGCGGTTTAACCTTTGCCAAGCTCTTTGGCCTGAGAGATCCAGTCGTCACGACTGATGCGGTCCTTGAAGGTTCCAAGGCGCTCGGCAAATTCATCAACGATTCGCTGATTCCAGTTCGCGATTTGCTTGAAGCGATACACGCCAAAGTCATGCAGTTTGGTCTCGATCACGGGGCCAACCCCTTTGATCCGAGTTAGTTCATCAACCGTGTCTGGACGCGAGGTGTACAGGATACCAAGTTCGGCATCACTTTTCACATTCGTTTCACCAGCAAAGTCAGCAGCCAATGCGGCCGCGTTTTCGGCTTCTTGAGCGGAACCTAATCCAGCCAAGTACTCGGCTTGAGGAATCCAACGATCGCGAGCGATCCGGTCCGGGAAGCTATTTAAGCGATCCGCAAACTCGTCCACGTTGTGGCTGTCCCAGGTTGCGATTTGCTTGAAGCGATAAACGCCATACCCGTTAAGCTCTTGCTCCATAACAGGCCCGACTCCGCGAATGCGTTTGAGGTCATCAACTTTCTCAGACTCGCTCTCGTAAACGATACCGAGGTCTTGGTCTTTTTTAACGGACTCACCCGCAAAGTCAGATTGCATGACCGAAGCATGATCTACAGATTCAGGAGCCTCGTGCGGCGCCCCAAAGGCGGGATTGTCTGGGTCCATGTCCGCGAGTCCACGAGCTTGTGGAATCCAGCGGTCGCGATCAATACGACCTGGGAAGCAGTTCAGCTCTTCAGAGAAGTTTGACACGTTGGGATCGGTCCAGTTTGCGATCTGTTTAAAGCGATAAACACCGTGATCGTTAAGCTGACCATGAATCTTCGGTCCGATGCCTTTGATGAGCTCAAGGTCATCTTTGTCGTTGGTATTGTTGTAGAGAATACCGAGGCGGTCGTCCGAACGAACATCTTCCCCGCTAAACTCTTTGCCAATGACGGCAGAGGTATCGATGGTGTCCGGTGCTTTTTCAACTGGGCCAGCACTTTCGGCTAGCTCAGCACGGTCAAGCGCGGCTTGCAGTTTAGTCTGCAATTTGTCCGCCCGAGCTTTGGCGGCTTCAAGTTCGTCTTGAGATGCAGCGTCAGCTTCAAGTGCACTCTTCTCAGCCGCTAAGGCTTCGAGGCGTTTGCGCAGTTCGTCGTTCTCGTTGGTTAGGTTCGACTTGGTATTTTCCAATTCAGGAATGACGCCGAGTTTACCTTCGATGTCGCCAATTTTGGCGTTTAAACCATTGCGTTCATTTTCGAGTCCGTTGCGCTCATTTTCAAGGTCACGCAGGCGGGCTTCGAGACTGTTCTTGTCATTTTCAAGACCAGAGAGAAGACCGAGTTTGGGTTCAATTTCACCGATTTTACCATGAAGTCCATCGCGCTCTCCTTCAAGTTCGCGAATCCGATTTTCTAGATGCGACTTGTCATGCTCAAGCCCTGAAAGCAATCCGAGTTTCGGCTCGATATCACCAATCTTGGCGCTGAGTCCATTGCGCTCGTTTTCAAGATTTCCGATTTGGCCTTTCAGGTGGTTGTTTTCACCTTCGAGTTCGCCAATACGTCCTTCGAGTTCTCCGAGGCGGTTCGCTGCTTCTTGATTGCCTTCGGCATCTTGAAGACGACGTTCAAGATCAGCGATGGTTTCACGTAGAATCCCATTGTCTTTCTCTTTTGCCGCGACTGCGGTTTCGAGATCGCCAACGCGATCTGCAGCGCCCGCTTTTTCACGGAGCCCGTTCAATTCACCTTCAAGCTCGCCAATGCGCCCTTTTAAGTTATTGTTCTCGTCATTCAGACCATCCACAGAGTTCGCTTTGTCGCGAAAACCATTGAGCTCAGCTTCAAGCTCGCCAATGCGACCTTTCAAGTTGTTGTTGTCGCTGTTCAGACCATCTGCGGAGTTCGCTTTGTCGCGAAAACCATTGAGCTCAGCTTCAAGCTCGCCAATGCGACCTTTCAAGTTGTTGTTGTCGCTGTTCAGACCATCTGCGGAGTTCGCTTTGTCGCGAAAATCATTGAGCTCAGCTTCAAGCTCGCCAATGCGACCTTTCAAATTGTCGTTGTCCTTATTCAGACCATCCACAGAGTTCGCTTTGTCGCGAAGACCATTGAGCTCAGCTTCAAGCTCGCCAATGCGGCCTTTTAAGTTTTTATTGTCGTTTTCGAGGTCGCCAACACGTCCAGACGCTTCAGCTGCGCGATCTAAGTCAGTGATCTGACCTTCGAGTTCAGCAATCCGACCTTGTTTCTTGGCGATTTCGCTTTCGAGTTCCGCGATCCGTGCTGGGTCGCCTTGATTCTTTTCAGCATCTTCGAGACGAGCCCGAAGTCCATTGCGTTCGCCTTCAAGCTGAGCAATTTGATTTTCCATGCCACGGCTTCCGCCTTCGAGTTCATCGACTCGAGCTTGGAGAGATTTGGCACGGTCTTCGAGATTTGATTTGTCGGATTCGAAGTTAGCAAGCAGCCCCATTTTCGGTTCGAACTCGCCAACTTTTGCTTCGAGAGTACGTTTTGATTCACGTAGCTCATTAAGTTGTCCATCATGCTCGGCTTTGTTGGCTTCTAAGACACGAATCTGTGCTTCGAAGTTGGTCCGCATTCCTGCAAGTTTTTCGTTTTTCTCTTCGAGTTCTTTAACCCGTGCTTCGAGATTTTCTTTGGTGCGCTCAGCGTTCTTAAGCAGTCCAAGTTTGGCTTCGTAGCCCTTACGTTCGTCCTTAAGAAGGCCGAGTTCTTTGTTTAGGTCGAAGATCCGTCCATCAAATTCTTCACGTTCAGAAACGAAACCCGTTTCGATGGCGCGAATGCGGCCTTGGGCACTATCAGCAGTGCTCTTAAAGCGTTTCGCTTCTTTTTCTTTGTCACCAGCAATGACTTCAAATTTATGGCGCTCTTCTTTGACAGCTTGGATTTCACGACGAAGTCCGTCCTGTTCATCCTTGGCGGTTGTCCAGAGTGCCTTCCAGCGGTGCCAAAGCCACCACCCCAATAAGAGTCCTAGTCCTGCCGCGAGGATTACCCACGGAAACATTTCAAATAATACGTACAACATGTTTATTTATCCTTTCTTCAAAGACGATCCCTACGTGTGCGACTAGCGCACCTCAAATTCTACACGACGATTTAACGCCCGACCTTCCCGTGTCGCGTTATCCGCGATGGGGTCATTAATGCCTCGGCCAAGGGCCTGGAGGCGGTTACGAGTAATGCCTTTTGGCTCGAGATAATCTCGGACCTGAATGGCACGACGCATGCTAAGTTCTAAATTGTAGTCTACATCTCCACTTGAGTCTGCGAAGCCTTTGACTTTCAGATTAATATCTGGGTGCTGCTTCATGACTTGAGCCAAGTAGTTTAATTTCCGGTCTTCGTCATCACGAATATTCGCGCCATCGAGCGAGAAGTAGATGATCACTCCATTAAACATCTCAACCGCTTTGGCGCGTGAGATACCTGTTTGAGTGGTGTCAATATCACCCCGTTCAACAACCACAGGAGCAACCGGTGCTGCTGCTGCTGCTGCTGGTGCTGACGGTGGTGCTGGTGATGGAGGCGGTGGTGCGACAACGTTAATCTGGTTATCAACCGTAATGTTGAAAGGACGCATCGAGCTAGCGTAGGCTGCTCCGATTTGTGATTTAGCGGAGTTAGAGGTAACCGTACCGGTAAGAATGGTGCGAGCTCCCTTAACTGAAACGCTTCCATTTTGAACCGAGGCCAATTGAGGCACGAGTGGACCGAGTTTGGAAGCCCAAGGTGCATCGACTGTGTTGGCATTAACCGTGAGCTTGTCGTTGATTTGGGCACCAGGGAACGACTGCTTAACCGACTGAATAATTGGGCTCTTCAAGTCAGCTGACTGAATAATTCCAGACACATTCACGCGATTTCCAGCCCGTGCGATTGAAACCGTTTGCGGTACGGCCGCAGGTTTGGGGGCCACGATCCGAAGTTGATTATCAAGTGTTACGCCGGTGTTGGCGAGTTTGGCTTGAACCGTTTGGCCTACCTTAGCTTTGTCCGATGCGGATGGCACAATACCAACGAGAGTGGCTTTTGCACCGTTCACGCTCAAAGCAGATTGCCCGGAGGTGGCCGCAGCGAGTGCGCCATCGTAAACTGGCAACCACTTCGCGGCCTGAACATCATCAGCAACTTTCAGCTGGTTGACGAGCTTTTGATTTGGCGAAAGGGTCTTTTGCACTGAGGCCGCAATGCGATCAGAGTCCGCTTTGCTTGGAACCAAGCCCGTGAGGGTCACCCCAGTAGGATTGCGAGTCGCCGCAATTGAAGGAGCACGCAACGTGCGTACCTTAAGCTGATTGACGACTTTGTTTGGAGAGCCGACAACAGATGAAGCGATGCTGCCGACTTTAGCAATATCCGGCTGGGTGCTTGTGAAGCCGGTCAAGGTTACCTTGCCTGTGGCATCGAGTTGAGCACTCCCCCTGTCACCCTGCATTGCACCAGCATAAGAGCGGGTGAGTGCGGGGAAGCGAGTCAAGAAATCGTTATTGGCGACTTTGCCAATTTTGACCTGATCAACGACCTTCTTTTTAGGGAAGGCGGATTGAACCGAGCTCAGTAATTTCCCTTTAGCTTCAGCAGAAGGAACGGTTCCGTTTGCGGTGACATTGGCGCCGTTTACGGTGAAACCGAAGGTGGATGGTAAGGTTGGTGCGGCGGGTGCGGTTGGTGCGGGGGGTGCATATACCGTAAGTCCGTTGGCCAATTTCGCTGGGGTTCCCGCAATACTTACAGCGGAAGCGTTGATGCGAGTGCGATCGGCGGCACTTTTAACCACGCCAGACATGGTTATTTTTCCGTCAGCGGCCACGTTTAAGCTGCCATCTTTGCCCTGAAGTGATTTTGACAAGTCAGAAACCAAGGCGGGAACACGTGGTTGCCACGCATCGCTACGAACCGTATCACTAATCGTGAGTTTGTCTGTGAGCTTGTGGGTTGGAAAAGACGTCTGAATCGATTTGATGAGGTCTGATTTCACCGTGGTTGAGGGAACCGTGCCACTTGTGGTGATACCAGCTGCGGTTACGACGAGCCCAAAGGTTGATCCGGTGAGAGGAGCGGCCACGGGAGCTGGCACCGCTTTCAAGCGATTGTTCACTTTAGTGGGTGTACCTGTGATCTTATTCGCGAGCAAACCAACAGAAGCTACGGAAGGGGCTGTCTTTACGGTACCATCCAAGGTGACCGTGCCGGAATCATCGACTGAGATCGTGCCCTGATCACTGGCAAGCGAACTTGCAAATGAATTGATAAAGCCAGGAACTGAACCTTGCCAACCATCTTCGCGGACATCCATGCTTACCTTCACTTGGTCATCCAACGTCTTGTTGGGGAAAGCGCTGGTAATGGAAGATAGAAGACGCTGCTTCACGTCCGCATTGGGAACCGTGCCTTTTGCAACAAGCTTTTCAGGACTCACGCTAAGATCAAATGTAGAGGCTGCTTTCGGTTTGGCAGCGGGGACGGGCACAGGGACAACGGCCTTAGGCTCAGCTACTTTGGCGACAACCGGCTTAATGATTTGGCCACGAGCATCAATGCCATGTACATCCGCTTCGCGAAGATTCCATTTGAAGCGATCATCTGTGTTTTCGAGAAGATCTTGGATCTTGTCTTTTTCGTCGGTGAGCCATGCCCCACTATCTATGCCTGATTTAGGCTGGAGTAACCCCGTGATGATCGGCTTGCGACCACTCAGTTCTACTTTGAGCCCCTGATCATCTGGACCAGACGTATCATCTAATACAGTATAGCCAGCTGTTCGGAGAGTTTCAGTCGTTTTATCTTTTAGATGACTTTCAATGTGGCGGATACAACTCGCGAACGAGAGGAACCAAAGTATGAGAACCAATACTACAAAATACGGAATTGCGCTTTTAAACCTGTTTTTAGACACCTTAATTACCCTTCGTCGAGTGTTCGATATCATAGAGACGAAAAGGCCCCTCAAAAGTCACAGACCTGCCATTATAGATCGTTTTTTTACGAATAAAGCTCAATTTAAAGCCGAATCGGATGGAATCCGCTAGAGCTTATACCGGTGGCTGCAAATACAAAGGCACAATAGGTTCAGATGTAAGACCTAATATAATTTTCTCGACCGCCAACGAACCGATTTCTTTTGCTGTCGGAAGTCGATCGTTTCGGTTAAACGTTTCGCCAAATAGTTCTGAAATTTGGTACTGATCCTCGAGCCGGATCGCATCGGGGCTGATGACCATGGCTTGTTCCGGAATGCGTTGTTTCAGTTCTTCGATTGGTGATAAAGTCCAGGGCTCTTCTTGGGAAAGCAAATGGCCATCGTTACAGAACACACCATTCCAAATAAGCCCCCGCCGTGCGTCGCCGATGACAGCACAGGCTTCGGCACCAGAAAGGCGCATTGCCTGCCACGCCATCGCTTCACAGCTCGAAACGGCAAAAATAGGTAAGGCGGCGGGCTCATCAACTAAACTAAAGGCTTGAGCCGAGCTAATAGCCATGCGCAGAGAACTGTAACGTCCCGGGCCTCGGCCGACCAGAATGCCTTCGATTGCGCTCTGTTTGATGGAATTGCGCTCTAGCAATTCACGCCAACCGCTGAAAAGCTGATTGTGCTGGCGAGGCGTATCCTCCCATTGCATATCATCAATGACGGTTCGATCCCGAAAAAGTGCGAGGCTTCCCGAACCTGTTGACATTTCGATAGAGAGATAAAGCATAAGAGATCCTAGGTCGGCTACGATTGAAATGGAAAGGTCGAGTTGGCAAAACCTTCCACGGTGAATTCGGAGGTCCCGGGAAGGAGGTCGCGGGGAATGTCCATCACGATCCGGCGTTCGTCTTCCGTAGCGCCGTGCTCGATGTTCAAGGTGATGCGCGCTGAAGGTAGCATGTTCGGAATGCGCTCAGCCCATTCGATGGCGGTGATTCCCCCAGCATCGAAAATATCTTCTAAGCCAAGACTCGCAGCTTCAAGTTCGTTGTTAATCCGATAAAGGTCTAGGTGAAATAGAGGCAATTGAGCATCATACTCTTGTACCAAGGTATAGGTCGGGCTGGTAACAGGCTGGTTCACCCCGAGGCCGGCAGCTAGTCCTTGGATAAAACAGGTTTTACCTGCTCCCAAATTGCCGTGCAGGGTGAGTACGGTTCCGCCAACGAGCTCTTTCGCCAAGGCAAAGGCCCATTCGAAGGTTTCATCAGGGGATTGAGTAACAATTTCTTTTCTAAGATTCATGCATTCGCTCCTTAACGACTACGCTTCTCAAAGTGGGCGAACCCCTCGGCATCAATGGCGTCGCCACCTAAATTTTGCAAATGTCCATGTTTCTCGTCTTCGGAAACAATCACGGTGCCAATGCGGGTCAAACGAGTTTCAAATGGCCATGCGTTTTCGAGGTCAGGTTGCGACGAGGTAAAGCAGAGCTCAAAATCTTCTCCATCTGAAAACGCTTGTTCGAGGGAGCCTCGGCATGGGATGTGATCCAGATCGATCTGCGCGGAAAAGCCGCTCTCCTGCAACAGGTGGCGCAAGTCTGTTCCCAATCCATCTGAGAGATCAATGCAACTATTGGCCTTGCCAATGAGCCATTTACCTTCATCCAACCGCGGGGAAAATTCGAGGTGATGCCCGGAGGCAAAGCTATCACCAAGAACCCCAGTGACATAAATTGTATCGTAGACTTTTGCCGTGGAGCGACGGAGCGCCGTTCCCTTGGCAACCTCCCCTACCCCGAACACATGAAATTGATATTGCTCGCTCTGGGTAACGTCCCCTCCAACCAGTGATCCGCCTGTCTTCTCTAATAACGTACGAATCCCTTCGTAAGCGGTTTCGACCTGATCCGCCTCCATGTTCGCTGGCAAAGCGAGATTGACGAGAAACCATAATGGAGACGCGCCCATCGAGGCAAAATCACTAAGAACACGAGCGACCGCTTTGCGACCGACCAACTCAGGGACCGTGTTGGAAAGAAAATGTACTCCCTCAACCAAGGCGTCCGTGGTTAGGATCATATCCTTGGATGAAGATATTCCGGGGAGCACCGCAGTGTCATCCCCGAGGTGCTCATCTCCAGTAATACGACCCAAGCGTCGAATCAGATCAAGCTCTCCGAGCTCAGAAATTTTCACGCGCTTTCCGCTCCATGCTTAATCATGATCATAACGGTGTACCCATTAAACAGCATGTGAAGAAAAACCGGCGCCCATAGGCTTTTGGCGTAAATGTAAACCGCACCGAGCATCATGGCTAGAACCAGCAACGGAGCAAAAGAAAACACATTCATGTGAATCGAGGCGAAAAAGACTGCGACAACAAAAATGGCAAACCACGCGTTGTTCCCTTTCAGTAGTAGTGGGAGCAACATACCTCGGAAAACGGATTCTTCGACAAAGGGAACCAAGATCACGGCATGAAACGCCATAGCATAGAATACAGGAGTAGCTCGATGTTCCAACATTTGCTTCACCACCTGCTGAGAGTCGGTCGTAATATTGAGCGACGTAAGCATCATACTCCATAGCTCACTCGTTATAACACAAAGCGGTAGAATCACGCTGAAGGCTAGCACCGCAATGATGAAACTCGGAACGATCCGATTAAGATTGAGAGAGTAGTAGGAGTCGATATTGGGAAGTACCTCACCCTCTATGTTCTCTTCACTGGCTTGATATCTAATCGAGGGAACGGCACTTCGATACAGCGGGAAACAGATTAGAGCCACGGCCACCCCCGCCCAAGCAGGTAAACTGAGTAGACTAAACAAGGCCGTCTGATCCTTGGTTAATCCGACCTGCCCTTCGGCTGGAGCTTGGATGCTAGGATCGATCAAAATAGCAACAAGGCTGAGAATCATATTTCCGAGCAGGAAGATGAAAATCCCCATAAGCGGATCAATCATTCGTACGGGGCGCTCCTGCGCTGCAGCGACGCCTCCGGACCAGTGAGCTTTGACTGCATTTCGCTGCAGGATCAACGCAACGATTGTACCGATACCTACGACTAGAATCGGCCAGTCAAACCATTCGAGTTGTTCTAGGATACTCACCGAATAATTTCACGGACCACGTAGGTCTCTTTATCCTGTGCCTCGTGATAGGTCCGAATTTGAATCTCAGCCAAAAGCCCCATGCTAATGAACTGAATGCAAAACAGGATAAACATGAAGGCGGACATCACCCAAAACGGGCGCTTAAACAGCTGTGTACCCGTCTCGTGGTTGATAAAGAAAAAGTCGAAAAACATGACGCCAAAAAGGAACAGCCCAAGGAGTCCAAAGAAGCCTCCGATTTTGCCGAAAATCTGCATGGGGCCCAAGGCGTAGCGCATGAGAAATTTAACCGTGATTAAATCAAGAATCACGCGAAAGGTCCTTCCGAGGGCAAATTTACCGTATTTGGCTTCGCCTGCAAGACGAGGATGGTGTGTCACCACGGCTTCGTCAACCCGGCCACCAACCCAATGAGCTAACGCCGGAATAAAGCGGTGCATTTCGCCATACAGCTTCACATCTTTGATCACATTACTACGATAGGCTTTTAAGGTGCAGCCATAATCATGCAAGTGAACCCCGGTAATCTTAGAGATCAACCGGTTAGCAAGACGAGATGGGATTCGTCGGATTACATTGTCTTTGCGATCCTTTCTCCAGCCACTGACGACATCGACATCGTCGGTGAGACGCTCGAGAAGTTTGGGAATATCTTTCGGGTCATTTTGCAAATCTGCATCAAGCGTAATCACCACTTCCCCACGAGATTCTTTAAAGCCTGCGCTCATAGCAGCCGTTTGACCAAAGTTCCGTCGAAAACGAACCAAGACAAAGTTGGGGTACTTTTGCGCGCATTGGCCCATCAGCTCCCAGGTTCGGTCACGACTTCCATCGTCGACTAAAATGATTTCGTAAGCCTTTCCGATGGCAGAAACCTCTTGATGCAGACGCTCACAGAGCGTTTCAACGGTTTCTTCCTCGTTATAGACGGGGACAACAATGGATAAATCTAACATGTCGATTCTTTTAACATGGCCATATCGAGGCGGGCGTGAGGAACAAGCTTAAACTACTTTAAGGCAGGAGCGGCTTCAAAACGCTTGACCAAAGTACCCCCACGCATACGTTCTCGTGGTGGACAAATTTCGTTTAATCTTCCCCATTCTATTTGCAACCTGCTTCCTGCTTCAAACTCCTGCAGAGGCGAGCTGGTTTATGCGGAAACTCAAAGGAAACGCGCAACAGCATTTTCTCGAAGCCCAAGAGATGCTCGATTCCGGAAAATCAAAAAGCGCCTCCAGGCGGTTTCGTGGTATCACCAATACCTGGCCTGAATCCGCCGAAGCCGCCCAATCACAGCTTCAGATCGCTCGCATTGCCTATTTGAGAAAAAATTACACCGAAGCATTTGAAGAGTATCAATTTCTCATCGACCGCTATGCTGGCCGCTTTGATTACGAGGAAGTTCTCGAACGGCAGTACGATATCGCGAAGCGGGTCCAACGCTCAAATCCCAATATGCTTTCTTGGGGCAAAGGAAATGGGGCCAATACCAAAGCAATCGACTTGCTGAAAACCTTGGTGATGAACGGCCCACGCTGGGAGAAAGCCCCAGAAGCACACATGCGCATCGGGGAAATCTTTGAGAAAAATAAATCCTATGAAGATGCTATCCGATCCTATGGGGAAACGGTTGAAAAATATCCTGATGGAGAAATCGCCGAAACGGCCTCCTTTCGCAAAGCCGATTGTATGTATCGCCTCGCGATGACTGGGGCGAAAGACGATCTCTTTATCCAAGAAGCATGGAATACCTACGACACCTTGCTTCAAGATTACCCAGACTCTGATTTTGGCCCAAAAGCATTCGATAAAAAGCAGCAGATCTATACGAAACTAGCCAAAGTCTACTATGATCGGGCGGTTTATTACGATAAACGAGCTCGCAAACCAAAGGCCGCTCTGACCGCATATTCGTTTTTTGTTGAAAACTTCCCCGCTTCTCCCTTTGTTGAAAGCTCAAACGCGCGTATCGCTGCTCTAAAGAAAATTGTACCTGACGAAGAATGAAAATCCTGCGCCCCATCCTCGCTGCTGTAATCATCATGGGTTTGGCCCCAACCTTCACCGGTTGTGTCGGCTACAAACTTGGAACCATGCTTCCTGATGATCTGAAAACGGTATACATCCCTGCCGCGATTAACAAATCCCGCGAGCCTTTGCTCGACATCGAAACGACGCGAGCTGTTCTCGAAGAAGTTCGTAAAGACGGATCGCTTAGTGTGGTGAACTCCCCTTCTGAAGCTGATTCGATTCTGCAAATTATCATCCGAGATTATAAACTCACTCCAATTGTTTACCGCCGGACTGACCGCTTACGCCCAGATCAAATGCGCTTCACGTTGGTCGCCACGGTCAAACTCACCCGCGCCAATGGAGAAGTGATTATTTTCGAACCGTACCTCTATGGCGATGCCCTTTCGGATTTCGGCAGCGATCTAACCTCTGCTAAACGTCGCGCTTTGCCTGACGTAGCGGAAGATCTCGCACATGATATCGTAGAGAAAATCGTTGAGTTCTGGCCCGAAACCCCATCCAGCAATCGCCAGCAAGATGTACTCTTGCCCGGGAATCTGTCACCCTACACCAGCTCGGATCGGTCTCCAACTCCAGGGAATAGCGGCTATTCCTCGCAAGACAACAGCAGCTATTCGACCCAGCCCAGTTCAAATACAGATGGCCGTGTTCGCAAAACGCGCCCTGAAGACCGTCAGTTCTAAGCACGGTTAAGTTTAGACTTTAGGAGCGATAACCAAACAAGGGTCCCTTCCGCAGTTTCTCCTCTGAGAAGGTGTCTTACACCACTGGCACTTAGATAAGCCGTTTTGTATGGAAAAGAGTTCATTCTACCCTGAAAAGAAAGCCGGAGGCTTGATGGCAATTAGCCGGTCGGTGACCGAAGGGAACCACCGGAAACAATCGCAAAAATAACTCTCGAGCGCTTGAAGCGCGATCGGAGAACAACCTAAATGCCCTGCTCGCTTTTCAGGAAGGCAGAAGGATAATTGCTCGTTCGGGTTTGGAGTTTTAACCACAAATCAAACGGTATTAAGCCAAGAGCCTATGATCTGCGCCGGGTTGATAGAGCGGCGAGCGGGCTGTGCTAGATAGGGTTTATGGCTCGTTGCTCTGATTCAACGCGGCTCTCGGGGTTGCGCTACGCTGCACCCCGCGCTACTTTCTGTCGTCCCTGCCGGACTCTTACCGCGCCAATAAACGGAGGTAACTACGAAGACCAAGGCTTAACCCCAATGTTCCGTCAGAAAAGTGCCATTGGTGTCAGACTTCAATGGCGCTTGGATAAGCCGATTTGTATCAAAAATGAATGGAAATTCAGATGGCTAAAGGCGCGTAGCGCTGACCCATTGATAGCCATGGTTGACGAACGGAGTGAGGAGGCCGTGGTTCCGGTGGAATTCGCCTCTAAGCCGCGTCGTGGCGACACCCAACCGGAAGAAAAGGGTGCAAGGGTATGATAAACGACACCTATTAATTTTGGAGGTCTCGTTTTAGGAATTCCGAGCAGGATGCAAACAGGATTCAAACTGGGCGGGGCTGAGTCCTGCGCCTCGGTTCGCGTTCTCTTAAAATATAGAGCCTACCCCTAGTTGCCTCTTACGTCTGCACGTAACCCGGCCACGTTGGGGCGAATTCCCACAATGTCACATGTCGCAAATAAAAGATTCGACGGCTTATTTAATTGCCATTGGGCTCAGACATCTTACGTTTCATATATCCACCAGGCGTTTCATATCTTCTGGAGCGAAGCCGGTTTTTGTATACCCACCCGCTATTTGGAAATTTCTTTTAATACTCGCTCTAATCCACCGTTTGCAATCAATTCGTGAAGATTCGGCAAAACAAACCACCGGCCATTTTTTCTATAGACTATACATGGGACCGATGGACCAACTTCCATCTCTGCAAGCTCATGAGAATAATCTTTGTAATCTCGATATATTAAAAGGGATTCGTTCAATGCCCCAGCAGTAAAATATTTATCAGTGAGAAACCTGCACAGACGGCTTAGGGGGTCATGGTTTTTTCTTGTGTACACAAGAATCACCGTTTTTCTAGTTGAAATTTTCGTTTCAATCGCTGCTCGCGTGGTGCCATGCGGCGATGGGTACAAACTATAGTTAAAATAAATAGTTAGACCAGACCACATGAATAAAAAAAGTAGGCACAGAAACAGTGTCAAATACAAGAGACAGCTGCATTCTATTCTTAGTTTCATTTGACGATATGGATACATTCTTATTGGGTGCCTTATCCAGCTGTCTTTCGTTTAGGCTGCCAAATCGCATGGCTGTGACACGGTCAACCTGAGAGCTTAGCGTCATTCAGAAAGGACCCAACCCGCCAGTAACATGACCTGTAAGTTCCAACAGATAAAACACAGGAATAGGTGCAAAAGGTTCGTAAAGGAAATATGCCTAACCAAGTTGGTTAAGGCATGCAGATTCGCTGGTATTAGAGGATAGATGGCAATGATACTACGCGGTAAGGACCATCCAAATTTGGATTCCAAGAAGATATAGACACATGTGAACAGCACACCGATCAATAAGAGACAATAAGTAGTTTTTGAATTAATATTTCACCCTACTGTTCAAGGCCACATTCGAAAATGGTGCATCGGAAAATACAGGTATCATGCTCTTCCTTTCAGGGTAGACTCCAACTAGCAAATACCAGGCAACCTTAGACTTATTCGTGCGAGTCGCCGTCAACCTGCCAGCCCCCACCTAAGGCCTTATACAAGGCGAGATGGTTCAGCAACACATCGCGGCGAACCGTCAAGGCATCGGATTCGGCTTGCAAGACATCGCGTTCCACGTCGAGAATTTCGACCTGTGAAACGAGGCCTTGGTTAAACTTTTTCTGGTTCAATTCCCGTACGCTTCGCAGACGATCCACACTTGCTTGCAGATGAACCGCTTGCAGTTCAAGGTTCGCCAAGTTTGCCAAGGCATCTTCAACCTCGATTAAGCCTTGAAGCACGGAGGCGCGCAGCATGGCCTTCACGACATCGACCTCCGCATCGGCAACTTCCCGCTTCGCATTCAAACTCGGATCAAGAAGCGGCAACTCAATTGACGGACCAAACCCCAGGGTAAAGGACTTGATCAATTGATTGAGTGGATCTCGAGCAGACTTTCCACGGCTCACGAGAGAGATTTTAGGCAACAAGGATTTTTCGGCCGCTATGGCATCATAGCCCGCAGCTTCTGCCCGAGCCAGCGCCATGCGAAGGTCGGGTCGTCGAAGCAGTAAATCCGCCGGCAAACCAAGTTCAAGCGCGGAGGGAGTTAGGTTCTCGAGTTTGGCTTGCGCTTCCGGCTCCGACGTTTCTACATTCGGGAATTGCCCGCAAAGCCCGGCAAGCCGATGTTGAAGGACGCGATGGTTCCGTTCGATTTCCAATCCTCGGCGTTCAAGCAAAGCCACTTCGGATTCTTGTCGAAGGACCTTGGCTCGGTCGGCTCGCCCCGCTTCGCGTTCCTTTTCGTATAACAGGGCGAAGCGGCTGGCGATTTCCGTGGCTCGCTGGGTGATGTCGCGTTGCTCGCGCAGGGTTCGCAACTGGATGTCGGTGGCCGCGGTTTCAACCGCAGCTGCAAGACGAATCGCATGAAGCTCAAAACGAGCGGCATCGATTTGCGCGCTTGCCGCTTCTTTGGCTGCACTCCCCTGCCCCCACAAATCGAACTCCCAATCAAAGGAGCCATTCCATTGAAAGGCATCCCAATCGTCTAGATCAGCATCGTCGAGCTCGAGACCGAATAATCCACGGGTGTCGAGCGAAGCCCTCGGTTGCCAGTCCGAGATCTGAGTATTTCGACCTGCAAATGCCTTCCGCAAACGAGCCCGAGCGATCTCAACATCTGGATTTTCCAGCGCGAGCGAGAGGCGATCCAACATGACCTGATCGGCAAAATTGGTCCACCAAGACGAGAGCGGGGTTGTATTTTGCCCGGGGGAATCAGCCGAACGACTCCACGTATCCGGAAGCGAAATCTCCGGTACTTCTGGCGCCGTTCTTGCATCAGTTCCCTGCAAGGTTGTCCGACAACCATTGGCGGAGAACAGCAGAGCAAGACATGCAACGAGACCAAGGAGCTTCATGGCGAATTCAGAGGACGCAAACAAAACGAACTAGTTTTCGAGAAAGATACCAGTGGCATTGACTCGATACAGCTCAGGCCCAGAGCCTTCGTCAATGGTTCCTTTGACCAAGATTTGCGCCCCAGGCTTAAGACCTCCATGTCCGTTCAAGTCAGCTTTAACCACCGCGCCTTCCGCATCGAGGACTTGAATCGCAGCAAGCGACGCTGCTTTTTTCGTGTGGTCGGCACAGCAGAAATCCCAAGGGGTTTTGCATGGGTCATCCGGAATTTTGTCGCAAGAGATAATCGCGACATCGTCCGCTAAAGTAAAGGCAGCGCGACCTTCGGTGAATGGGCTGACCATGCCACCGATCTGGCCTCGGATGGTGACTTCGTCGCCGACTTTAACCGCCTTGCGCGCTTCTGTAATCGAGAGGACGTTGGCTGGAGCGTCGGTAAGCATGAGGTCCGAAGCAAAGGCAGAGGCTTTTGCACCAGGCGCTATTGGTTTCGCTTTTACGGTATTTTCAGAGGAACCGCCACAGCCGATGAGCAACAAGCTCAGGAGGCCGAGGCAGGAGAGAGAGAGGATATTTGATCGAAGGTTCATATCGTTTCTAATGAGGTTAGGTTGAGGTAAATAAAACAAATTTTCAGGATTAACCGGCTCGCAGCGCCAGGGTCAATTTTCGAGTTAAACAAGATAAGGCGGGGGGAATGGATCCGATGCATCCGAGGGTGACGCCACAGAGTAGCCCGACGATAAGCAGATCTGTTCCCATTTCCAAGCGAAGCATGCCGGTCGAAAACGGCACGGTTAAACTGTCGAAAATCATGATGGCAGCTAAGCAGGCGATAAAGGTTCCAATCATGGTGGCGAGTAATGATTCCTGCAAGAGGCTCATGTACAAGGCAACTCGCGAGTAGCCGATGGCCTGTAAGGTCGCGAGCTCCCGAATACGCGAAGCGAAGGCGGCGTAAAGCGTATTTAGGCCCCCGAAAACCGCGCCGGCCGCAATCAAAAGCGCGGTGATCCACACCATCAAACGAATCGGGGCGAAGAAGTTTCCGAGGTTGGCAAAGTAGTCGGATTCGCGAAGCGCGATGATTTCTAAGTCGAGGCGCTGCTTGGCGAAGAGGTCGACATCGGCAAATTCGGCGGAGCCCAATCGCAAGACAACGCAGGAAAGTGAGTCGCGTTGAGTCTGGGTCATTAGGTCGACTTGATCCATCCACAGTTCAGATTCAAGCACGGTTCCGGGAGCGGAAAAAATCCCGCTAATGCGAAACTCGCGTCCTTCAAAACGGATGGTGCGGTCTAGCCCAAGCGTGTTGGGGGGAAGCTTGAGTAGTTGCTCAGACAAACATCCCACCATGATTTCTCCGGGCCCGGGAAAGGTTCCTTGGGTAAGACGGAGCGAGGTGTGTACGAGCAGAGCGCGAGGGGTTACACCACGCAGGGTAATTTGATGGTCACCCGGTTGATCAGTAAGTTGGATCACCCCATTGTAATGAACTTCCCCCGACACTGCGGACTGACCGAGCTGCTTGTCTAAGCCACGAACGGAAGCCTGAACGATCCCAGGAACTGCGGCGGAGACTTCACTCCGCTCCACGCTCTCTTCACTGCCTGCTCCCAACAAGATAACATTTTTTGCCGAGCCGCTCGCGCTGAGGGCGGAGGCCATGCCTTGGCTAAAGCTGGCCGCGGCTAAAATCAAAAGCACCACCAAGGCCGAGCCAAAGACCATTTGCACGAGTCGGGCCGGCACGCGAAACAGGTTTCGCACCGCATAAGAAAGAGGTAGCATCAGTGTCTCAAGCTCCGAACAATGGGTTGCCTCGCCGCGGACCAAGCGGGGATAATCCCCGCGAATAGTCCAAGCACCAGGGCAAGGACGACCCCACGCAGAAGAATGGTTTGATCCGGCAAGAGCGAAAGCGTGAGTCCTTCGCTCCCCATGGTGAAACTCTGGAAGTGGAAAAAGAGGGAGGCCCCTACTCCACCAATGAGTCCGCCAAAGAAGCCGAGCATGACCCCTTCGGTTAAGACCAAGGCGGCGATGGTTCGGGCGGGATACCCGAGGGTTTGCAGCACCGCGTTGTCGCGCACTCGCCCTCTCACGACAAGCAAGATGGTATTGGCGATCAGGGTAAGTACTGCGAGTACCGCGCCAAGGCCGACCCATCGGGTGAAGTGAACCATTTCGACCAGCTCTTTCGCGGTCTGAGCGAAGAAGGCTTTTTCTGGGCGCGTTTGTGTCGGTTCTTGCTCATGGGCAAACTCGGCGTCGATCGCAGACGCGATCTCTTCGAGGCGATTGGGATCATCGACCTGCACATTAAACTGCGTCACGGTTCCTAGGCCCTTGCGACTTGCCTGCTGAAGGAAATCCAAATGCACCACCGCGATATTATTGTATTCGGCTCGGTCGGAGGACATGATGGCTGCCACCTTCACGGAAACCCCGGCGGCATCAAATCCATCGCCGACTTTGAGACGACGGCGACGCGCAAACGTTTCGCCGACGATGGCGTTGTCACTTCGTTTTCCCCACTCATCGAGAGTGCCATCGACCAAGGTGATCTTCTTGGCAAAGCGATTGAGGTCGTCGCGCGGGATGCCTCGAAAGGTCACCACGTCGAGGCTGGTTTGACAGTTGTTCACCAGGACTTGAATCGGAAGCACCTCCGTCACCCCGGGCACTTTCTTGATACGAGGTCGGTAATGCTCGGGCAAGTTACTCGTGGCGGGGCAGAAGCGATTTTCCCGATAAATGATCAAGGTGGTGTCTTTCGAATTTGCCTGGGTGGCCTGGGAGATGGCGTGTTGCATGGTCTCTACGAGGGTGAAGAGAAACATACCGGCAGCCACTCCAAGCAGGGTCAGTAAGGTCCGAATTCGGTGTCGGCTCACTTGCTTCCAAGAGAGGCGGATGAGATCAAGTGGGTTCATATCACCAACTCACTAACCAACTTGCCTTTGTCGAGATACAAGGTGTTGTCTGCCGCGGCGGCTGCCCGCGGATCGTGCGTCACCATGATGACGGTTTTTCCATGATCGGCGACCAGCAATCGAAGTAGATCCAGAATTTGCTCGGCGGTTTCGCGGTCGAGGTCCCCGGTTGGTTCGTCGGCCACCAACAAAGGAGGATCGGCTACGATGGCGCGAGCGATCGCGACACGCTGTTCTTGCCCGCCGGAGAGTTCGGTCGGGCGGTGACTAGCACGGTCGGCGAGCCCGACTAATTCCAATGCTTGCGCCACGCGGCGATGCCGATCTTTTCGGCTCATGCGAGTGAGCAATAAGGGCAGTTCAACATTTTCAAACGCGGTGAGAACGGGGATCAGGTGATACAACTGAAAGATGTAGCCGACGGTTTGTGCCCGCCATTTAGTGAGAGGCCCGCGGCGTAAATTCCCCGTCTGGGTTCCTGCCACCCAGAGTTCTCCTGAGGTGGGCGGGTCAATGCCAGCAATCATATTGAGCAGGGTGGTTTTCCCGCTTCCAGACGGCCCCATGAGGGCGAGAAATCGGCCGGCTTCTACCTGCAAATCGAGCTTTTCGATGGGGCGGACCACGGTAGGCCCTTTGCGGTATTCTTTGCTGAGGTTCCGGCATTCGATAAATGAAGTTGAGTTTGTCATGCTAATTTCCCTCGGAGTTTGAGGAGTCAGGAGTCGCTGATGTCGAAGCCAAGCGAACCCGGCGATTGGGCAGGAGCTCCGAGACATCCCCGTCGACGAGTAAGTCGCCGGGACGTAGACCTTCGCGGACCCCAAGCCACCCTTCCCGCGTGGTGTCAGATAAAAGAACCTCCCGCTTCGCGACGCTTGAGCTTTCAGGAAGGTACACCCAAGCTTCGGCACGATCACCTAGCTTCTGGTGCAAGACATGCGGAGGAACAAACACCGACAGTCGAGCTTCCGCTGTTTGATCATTCTTCTGACTGGTCAAATCAGCCGCCCCGGAGGATTGCTTTTCAGCACGAGGTGGAGGTAGAAATTCAACCCGAGCCAACATTTCAGGACGCAGGCGAAGGTCTGGATTTCTCACGCTGACTTTGGCTTGCAAGGTGTTTCGTTGGAGATCGGCTTCGCCTACGACGCGCGTGACTGCTCCGCTGAAAATTTGATCCGGCAAGAGGTCTAAACTGATTTTGGCCGGCATGCCGATTTCGAGTGCCCCCGCATCGGCTAGGGCAACGTCGACTCTGACTTGTAAATGGTCTGGCTGATACAGCGCCGCCACGGTGGTGGAATGTGGACTATCAGAATTTAGCATTTGCTTCCGTCCGGGCGTCGCAAAAAGCTTGAGGATAATCCCATCTGCGGGCGCGCGAACCAAGGTGCGATCTAAAGCGAGTTGAGCCATTTCGATGGAAATTTCTGACAAGGCGACTTTGTGATTCAACTGTGACATCAAGGCATCATGCCGGCTCAGTTCCGCCTCAATCGCGGGAGCCTCCGCCATGATCGCGACGACCTCCGCTTCTTGCGTCATCCGTTTCAGTCGTGCCTGAGCCAGTTCCTTTTCGGGAACAATGTCATCGTCTAGCTTTGCCAAGCGCTGTTCAGTGTCCTCACGCTCCGCAAGCTCAGCTTTGGCAACAAACTGCTTGGCTTCCAAGGCTTTTAGATTCGCATTTAAACTTTGCTTCTGCGTCATGTGAGTCGCTCGCTCCGCCTCCAGAATATCTTTGGCAACTTCCGCTTGGCGAAGCGCAAGCCGCTGGTCATCGGAGACAAGAGTTGCGAGTAATTGTCGGTTGGTGACGCTCTCCCCTTCGAGAACATGAACTGTCTCAACGACGCCATTAATCAAAGCGGTGGCATGAATGGGGAGTGGGTCTGGCTCAATCCATCCCGCGGCTTGAAAGAGAATATGGTCACCCGTTGGTTTATGTGCCGTGAGACTGGCTTTCACCGCGATGGCACGGACCACCCGAATTTCCGGTCCGGGAAGGATGCGGTCTCGGAGCACATAGGCAAAGACGCCGAGAAATGCGAAGAGCAGAATCAAGGGGAACCAGAAGGCGCGTTGACGCGGCGGTCGGATCGGAGTTTGGCTGAGATGAGGGGCTGACGTACTGCCAGCAGATGAATCAAAAATGGTTGGATGCATACTTATCCTAAATGAAAAATGGAGACGATGCCTGCGAAAAGTCAGATCACAGGGTTCGAAACCAAGGACTCAAATAAGATAGCTACAGAGGGTGTTACGCAAAGGCGCTTGATCGGCCTTGGAGGCAAGCAGGCTTGAGGCACGCGCGGAGAGCCAACCAGGAGGGCGACAGGGGTTATGCTGTCGCGCTGGAACGAGGTCACGGTCTGCAAAGGAAAACAGCGCCGCAAAATAATCGAGGGCTTGTACCGAAGGAGCAGGCACTTTGAGCAGGTCGGTCGTCGCGAGAAAATCATCAAGACTGCCAGCAGTGAGCAAGGTGCAGCATGTACCGCAGCTCGAAGTAGGATCATCGTCGATGTCACAACACGAGGGCTTATCTGAGCAACAAGTATTCTTATCTGAGCAACACGGAAACCTAGCTGAGCAACAAAGAGGTTTATCAGCGCAACAAGGCAATGCGTTTTCGCTACAGCAAGAGACGGATGAATTGGCAACTGACGCCGAACCCGAACAAACTCCGTTCAAACAAACCATACGGGAATAGCCACCTACGAGAAAGGTTAGGCAAAAAAGGGCCGTAAACAAGATGTTGAACAGGTGGTTCATTACCCAGAGTATAGTCAGGAAATTCATGTGCGTCCAATGCAAACTTTGTCACGATCTCGTAACCCATTGAGGTGGTTCATAGGGGGAATGTTTGTTTTAATATCTTTAGGCGACTGCGGGTTTACCCAAGACAACGACCAAGCTCAAAAAGCAGACAAGGTTCAGGCCTCCGAGAAACCTGAGCGGATCGCACTCTGGGATGGGGAAACCGAAAACAAAAAGGAAGTAGCTTGCCTCGATATCTATCACCCTGCTAAAACGGCTGGAATTCGAAGTTTCGGTGCACGGGGCTAGGTGCCGAAACCACGAATCGAAGGCATTCCCGGGATAGACGCGACAAAAGACGAAGAGGGACACAAGGAAATTAGTCTGACAAAAGTTGGTCTTTCATGTAGTTTGTGGCCATGAAGAATCTAACCTACGGCATTTTCACCCTCTTGATGCTCGTATCGTCTGCCAGTGAAGCGGCTACCCTCCTCTTCCAAGACGAAGAAGGTAAGCGGGTCGACGACGTCACCATCCTGCTCTTTTCTGGTTTTGCCTACGATAGCCGAAAATTACCAGCCGATCTGACGAGCATCAAGCAGCGCATTCGTGATGGGAAATGGAAGGTGAACCAGAAGATATTGGACACAAATCTGCTCGTTGTCGATGCGGATGGATTCGCTCTGGAGATCCGGCCTTACTGGAAATTTAATGGCACCAACGACGTAGTCTTCACCCTGCACCGGGCCCCGGATATCTGCAATCGGTTGGTGCTTGCGGATGGCAGTTTTGCGAGCGGGGTAAAGGTTGGCATTCGAAGTTTCGGTGCATGGGGCTACGTGCAGATTCCCCGAATCGAAGGCATTCCCGGGATAGACGCGACAACAGACGAAGGAGGAAATTTCTGTTTCCGACACATCCGCTACATGGGGCATTCCCACGGCCTGGGAATGCTGATCACAGCATCGACTCGGATTGACGGCAGGCTACATACGGCGGCGAAGGTGCTCACCCCCACTCACGGAACCCAAGACAAGGAGTCCCAGAAGTCCGACCTGAAACTCGCGGCGGCCATCGACCTTCGAGGTCGGGTGGTGGACTACCAAACCGGTGATCCCATTGCTGGGGCGCAGATGTCCCGGTACGGTGAATGGGATCAGAAAGTGAAATTGGACGAGGAAGGAAGATTCCATATTATAGAGGTCAAAACGCACAATGGAGTTGAGCTCGAGGTCGAAGCGCTCGCCTATCCGACTACTTCGCTTTTCCTTCCTAGAGGTCATGAGGCCTTGGTCGACAGCTCGAATCTCGTATTCAGGCTACGGCGGCAGGTGGAACCGACAGAAATCGTGCTGAGGGATCCCGTGGACAGGCGCTCGGTCAACCGCTGGATCGGACTGCAGCGCTTCCATTGCGAACCGGATCCTGGGGCTCTAGGCTGGGAGTGCCGCTCCGCAGACTGCGGAATTCGAAAGACGGATGGGAATGGCAACCAGATCGGGTACCACTTTCTCGAAGGAAATGGACAACTCGAACTTTACGTGGGGGGATGGTGTAATCGGAAGCCATATGTGGATCGTGTCCATTTGAATCCGCAACCAGGAAACCGTAAGATCGAGGTCAAGTTGGAGCGCCGCCCTGGAATTCTTTTCCGAAGCCACATCAAAACGGAACCCGAGATCGAAGGGTTCTGGCAGAGAGTTAGTCTGAAGGTTTCCGTCGGAGGCAAAGCCCTACATTTTAACTATCTTCCATACAACAAGCACAACGGTCAGGAATGGTTCATTCCGGCTGGGGCCTGGGGTGGGGAAGTAGAAGTGTCCGTTATTTTCATACCCGAACGGGGCCCCAATCAGGTGCTGTTCGAGAAAAAACGCTTCACGGCGAAGAAAGAGATGGACTGGCCGGTAGTGATCGAACTTCAGATGCCGGACTCGGACTAGGATCCCGCTCCATCCCTTATTGCTACCTCTTCTTCTTGCCACCGGCCTTTTTCACATCCGGCTTTAGGCCCGCGGTGAACGGGTGATCCGGCGTGGCCATGGCCTCGGAAAGCATCTGACGATAGCTTTTATGGATTTCGGTAAATGCGTTTTTGGGAACGGGCTTTGGCTGATACCGAATCTCCTGAAGATCGTAGAGTTGGTCGAGCATAATTAGTCTCGAGCATAATTAGTCTGACACCTTCAGTTTGAGAAACTCGGAACGAGGCGCAGAACCCGGTCCGTAAAACGCTCTCTCTGACCCAGCGGACTCCATCCGCCGGCGGTTGGAAACCGCCGCTCCTTGGCCTTCGGCGATTTCCCGCAAAATCGAATTCAACAACAGCGTGTCATAGTATCCGAAACCAATAACTCCGAAGAAGTGTAGGCACCATAGCCTCCAGGCTCGCCTCGGGGAAACATCACAACGAAAACACCCAAGCTACGAAGTAGCGCAGGCAAGTTAGTTGATCAAAGCGTGCCAGCTAAACCTGAATCTTATCCCCTGCCATTGAATGGCAACCGCTGACAAGGCCCGTGCCACTCAATGGCAAGGAACCGTAAATCGATTTCGACGGGGAGGATAATTAGTCTGACACCAATTGCTCTTAGATAAGCCATCATCGTTTTTTTTTGCGTCATGGTATATCGTGGGAGTCCGCCCCAAAGTGGGCGGGATATGGTAGCCCGTGTGCAAGGCCGCGAAGCGGCAGAAGCGCCGGGTTACGTGCAGGCCGACATGGCAACAAGGGATAACCTCTACTCTCTGACCCGACCGTTTCCATCCGTCGGCGGTTGGAAACCGCCGCTCCTTGGCCTTCGGCGATTCCCCGCAAATCGAATTCAACAACAGCACGTCATAATATCCGAAACCAATTACTCCGAAGGAGTGTAGGCAACCATAGCCCCGAGGCTCGCCTCGGGGAAACATCACAACGATCAACACCCAAGCTACGAAGTAGCGCAGGCAAGCCAGTTGATCGAAGCGTGCCAGCTAAACCCGAGCATAATTAGTCTGACACCTTAAGTTTGAGAAACTCGGAACGTGGCGCAGAACCCGGTCCGTCAAACGCTCTCTCTCTGACCCGACGGACTCCATCCATCGGCGGTTGGAAACCGCCGCTCCTTGGCCTTCGGCGATTCCCCGCAAAATCGCATTCAACAACAGCACGTCGTAATATCCGAAACCAATTACTCCGAAGGAGTGTAGGCACCATAGCCCCGAGGCTCGCCTCGGGGAAACATCACAATGAACAACACCCAAGCTACGAAACCCGGCCCGTCAAACGCTCTCTCTGACCCGACGGACTCCATCCATCGGCGGTTGGAAACCGCCCGCTCCTTGGCCTTCGGCGATTCCCACCGCAAATCGATTACAACAATGACGCGTCAACCTTGCGGGCAGATCCTGAGAACAAAGAAATCATTGCGGCGCATCGAAAATGGATTCCGAAAGAAAATCGTAAAGCCGCTCCGGGAAATAGGAGCCGGATTTTAATGTATGAAAACGGTAAAGCAAACTGGGAAGGCAAAGACATCGCGCCCAATGCTCCGATTCCAGAAGTGGAAGACAAAGCAAATCGGGATGTGGTAGCGAGAAGTGGGAAAAGCTTTTACTGAACCTTGATCTGCACTGAAGGACCACGCAAGGGGCTTGTTCCTTTGTGCACCGCGTCAACCCGAAGCGTTACTGGCCCTTTGCCTGCTTGCTTGGGGTCAAAGGTTAGGGTTTCGCCCGCATCGAGTTCGCGTCTTCCTTGCATCAAACGATAGGTCTTAATTCCTGGAATCGGAGTAAAGGAAACCGAGTGCTTCTGATGATAATCGACTTCAGCCTGGGATGCAAAAGTTGTAATTTTCGGAGCCATTTTTGTCCCAGGGTGAGTCCATTCGGTCATCCAACGGGCCCAGTGAATCACGTTGCCATTTTGGAATGCGAGGACCCGAAGTTCATGGGATCCAAAGGGCACCCGATTTAACGGAACGCTGACCTTGGGGATTTTCATGAAGGTCGTCACCGGCGATCCATCGAGGAAAACCATGTATAAAAATGCGTCTCCTGGCTTGCTGCCCTTGAGGTTAAAGTTGAGATGCAATAGCTCATCTTCGGTTTCCAGGTCCACATCCAACTCGAGTTTTGGCGCAAAGGGACGAGCAAAGGGCTCGCCAATCACCATGTACTGCATGGGACAAGACAAGGAGAGTTGATACGCTTCGAGCACCGTGACCCCGCGTTGATAATGCGAAAAAATTCTCGCATGGGGAAACTTTGTCCAGATGGACATGGGTTCATCAATGGCACCGCCGGCGGCAACCGCGCCAGCCTTAATCAAGTCCGTCGCTTTGGTTTGTAGGGGAATATGAAAGGCACAGCCAAAGCTGGTGAGATGGTCTCCGATTGCCCCTTTAACGAAGTTGACGCCTTGTGGCTTGAAGTTAGCCGTTCCATTCAGCCAGCCAACAAGCGGAACATCAGGCGGCCGACCGGGGGTCATGCCGATAGGCCGTTTACGGTCGACAAAATCTTGCATCACCGACTCGAACTGCCAGATCCGGCAAGCGGTTCGTATATCCTTATTGGTGGTAATATAGACCGAGGCAAAGTTGGGCTGGGTAAAATCACTTTCGACCCCGCGCTTTAGGCAGTTAATGGCTTCAGGCACCGAGGTACCACCCGGCCCGGTGTAGGCTAAGCTCATCCCCGCAATCGGGGGATTCATATTATTGCGGATAATTTTTTGCGCCAGTACCGGAAGTGAAAGCGTTTCGCCTTGCGCCGTATCTGGCCCCTTGGGTCCAGCGAAGTATACCGATTGATAGGTCCCCTTGTGAGTGAGCGATTGATCAGGTACCTGCAATCGTACGAAATTCATTCCTTGTAGCGAAGTAACTGGACTGGTGGAAACTGAATGCGGAATTCCATCAGAAAGAATCCATGCCAATATTTGGTTCTGCAGGTTACGTTCTTTTACAGCCGCGACCGTGGGCTCGTAAATCCACGATCTGTATTCGTTGTAGCTGATTCGAATCCCCGCATTGGTCGGGATATCGAGGTAAACGACATTTGGCTCGGGGATCCCCCGCAGGGCAATATAATGGTTCGCGATCTGCTTTGAGGCGGAAGAGTTTTGATTCACTAAAAGCAATGACTCATGCGGCGCGAGCGCCAGTCCCCGTGTGGGAAATAACCCCAGTAAAGCGAAGAGGAAAACGGAGAAGATGGAGAGCTTAATTTTCATGCTTAGTACGCGCCTTTACCAGTAAAAATAACACGGATGGTTCGCAGTAGGATCACGATATCGAGCCAAAGGGACCAGTTCCGGACGTAGTAAGAATCCCACTTAATAATCCCATCTGTTCCGGCATCACTCCGCCCCGAAACCTGCCATAATCCCGTCATCCCTGGCTTCACCGAGGCCCGCAGTCTACGCACGCGGTCGGGTAACTCTGCATCATGATAGCCCGGCAACGGCCGCGGTCCGACCAAAGCCATCTCGCCGTGTAGAACGTTTAGAATTTGGGGCAACTCATCCAAAGAGGTTCGACGCAAAAAGCGACCGATGGCTGTGATTCGCGGATCATCTTGCAGCTTAAACTCACCATCCCAAGCTTGTTTAAAGCTCGGATCACTGGCGAGCTTTTCAGCCAAAATCGTTTCCGCATCAGGATGCATGGTGCGAAATTTCACCATGGAAAAAACCCGTAGGCGCGAGCCAACACGGGGCTGCACATAAAAAGGAGAACCGCGATCACTGAGCCAAATCAAGAGGGCAATCAAAGCCGTGAGCGGGAACCAAATTGGGAAGCTCGCGAGAATGAAAAGAATCTCGGACAAGCGCTTGAGCGCACGGGACCACGCGTTGTGCAAGTTATGCGAAATCTCTAATCCGAGCAAGCCGCCGAGATCTCGCGGCTGAACCCAAAGACTCGGGGTGTCGACCATATCCGGTACGACAACCACCTGATGATATTGGGCTAGCGGCCCTTCAAGAAGGTCGAGAATTTCGTGCTGCGATCGTTCAGGCGCCGCCAACAAGGCTGCGTCTGCTACGACAGGAACTGGCGAGGATTCTGGAATGACTGGGACACCCAGAATGCTTTCGGGATCATTTGGCTTGGGATCAAGCGTAATGACGGCACTGGGAATATATCCTAAACCCGACTCGTCACGGAGGGACTGAATCAACACCTTTGCTTCATGTAAATTGGCGTAGAGAATGGTCGGCATTCCCCAGAGATTTAGGCGACGTAAAACTGCCCGAATTGTCTTCCGAAACAGCAGAAGCAAAGGGAGGGTAAACAGGAAGGCCATGGTCAGGTTTAAGCGCGAAGTCTCTACCGACACCTTCCACAAAAAGAGCATGGTGGTCGTGGCGGCAAAGAGGGCAAACATCAGCAGGGTAACACGTCGCAGCTCTTCAACTGGACCAAAGCCCCAGCCCGGTAGCAGCCGAGTAAACGATGCCGCCACCAGCCAAATACCGATCTGAAACCAAACATATTCTGGCATCATCATGGTCCCATTAAAGAGGTAGTAGACCAAATCGGCACAGAGGAAGCCTAGCAGCATGGCGGCAACATCCCCTGCCCCAAGGCAGGCCGCATTAATAAAACGACGACTCATCGATACCATACGACGATTCACTGCATTCAAGCGATTGGCGGAATCAGTCCCATTGCTTCGCAACAGTTTTAGGGATTTAGCTTCTGGGGAGGGATCGGGCATAAATGTGTAGGGAACTTAACCGTGAAAACTGGATGCAGGTCAATGGCAATTGCGTGGGTCGGTTCTCGTGGTTTGATCAAAAATCAAGCGATTCCCATGCGTTGAATTCGATTCGTCCTTGAAAGCGGAGATGGTAAAAGGAAAGAAGGGCTAGGAGTCTGTCGGGCTTAGGCTTTCGAGCGAGGGTTTCTCAGTTTGAGACCAGACGGTTTGGACGATTCGTAAGAATAGTTGAGACTATTTGATCGATTCGTCCGGATCGTATGGGCCAAAGTGAGGAATTCGTAGCCGAATCTGCTAAGTCCGAAAGTCTCCTAGGCAATTCGCCGCGAACGAAGAAAGAGAAGTAGAACATGAAAACTGTCATTGTAACCGGATCTGGAGGCTTGGTTGGGGCCGAAACCGTCCGCCACTTTGCGCCACGGGCTGAAAAAGTCATCGGAATCGACAATGATATGCGGGCTTACTTTTTTGGAGAAGAGGCCTCAACCTCTTGGGCGGTTAAAGCGCATGAATCCGACATCCCAAATTACGAGCATGTGCACCTAGATATCCGGGACAGTGAGGCGGTGGACGCGCTATTGGCTGCCCACAATACGGAGATCTCTCTTATTGTGCACACAGCAGCTCAGCCTTCACACGACTGGGCCGCTCGAGAACCTTTTACCGATTTTCAAGTCAACGCCAATGGCACACTCAACCTGCTCGAGGCGACTCGGCAGCATGCAATCGAGGCCCCCTTCATTTTCACCTCAACCAATAAGGTTTACGGCGACACCCCCAACCGCCTTCCCTTGATCGAAAATGAAACACGCTGGGAGCTCGATCCGTCGCACGAATGGGCCGAACATGGTATCCCAGAAAACATGAGTATCGACCATTCAACCCACAGTATTTTTGGCGCGTCAAAAGTCGCTGCAGACGTACTCTGCCAGGAATACGGTCGTTATTTCGGGATGAACACTGGGGTGTTTCGCGGTGGCTGTCTCACTGGCCCCGGGCATTCCGGCGCAAAACTCCATGGCTTTCTCGCTTACTTGATGCGCTGCACCGCAACCGAAACGCCCTACACGGTGTTTGGCTACAAGGGTAAGCAGGTTCGTGACAACATTCATGCGGACGACTTGGTTCGTGCCTTCGAAGCCTTTGCTCTCGATCCGAAACCGGGCGAAGCGTATAACATAGGTGGGAGCCGCCATTCGAACTGCTCCATGCTCGAAGCCATTGATCTTTGCCAAGATATTGCCGGCAAAGAGTTGCAATGGACCTACCAAGAAGAAAACCGAGTTGGAGATCACATGTGGTGGATTTCCGATATCCGTAAGTTTCAAAGCCATTATCCTAGTTTCTCTCTCGAACACGATATTCGAGGAATTTTGAGCGCTATTCATCGCGAAGGAATCCAACGGTGGTAGATCCCGCGAATTCAATCCCGATTCCCAAGAAGTACGATCTCTATGGGGTCGGAATTTCGGCTACGGATTATGCGGAGGCAACTCGGGTGATTATCGAGGCCGCGAAAGCAAATCGCTCCTTTGGGGTGTCCGCTTTGGCCGTGCATGGATTGATGGAGGCGGTGAACGACCCTGCTTTTCGAGACCAGGTGAACGGTCTCGAGCTCGTCACTCCTGATGGCCAACCTGTCCGCTGGGCTCTGAATCGACTTCATAAGCTGCAACTTGCAGATCGCGTGTATGGCCCAGCCCTAACTTGGCACGTATTAGAAGCGGCTGCCGAAGCTGGCATCGGCGTTTTTCTCTACGGATCCACCGAAGAGGTGTGCCAAGGTTTCGCGGCAGAAATTAACCGACGCTACCCGAGCTCTGTCATCGCGGATATTCAGTCCGATCGATTCCGAGATGCTACACCTGAAGAAGACGCGGCGGATATAGCTCGGATCATCGCTTCAGGGGCCGGTGTGGTGCTGGTAGGCCGAGGCTGTCCACGCCAAGAAAAATGGGTCGCGGACCACCAAGGAAAGGTTCCGGCGGCGATGCTCGCGGTCGGAGCGGCCTTTGATTATGGTGCGGGACTAAAGAAAGAACCCCCCATGTGGGTTCAGCGCTCCGGCTTGCAGTGGGCTTGGCGTCTGTGCGAAGAACCTGCCCGACTTTGGAAACGCTACCTACAAACCAACAGCGCGTTTGTTTGGGAGTTTATCAAGGCTTCGTTGAAGAAACGAACCTAGCCGCATATTTCATCAAAATTTCTCGAGCCCATACGTTTAACGGGTGAGATTGAGCGGTTTCGAATAGCCAATATCTGAAATTTGGTACAACAATTTGTCCCAAGCAAAAAAAACACGGCGGGTGTGCGACCGCCGTGTCATACGTCTCATTTGTTGTGGGGATATAAATTGGGTTCAATCTTATGGAAGGGATTGATAGTACGCCTTAGTATAAGGCCGTAGGTTAGGGGCGGCTGATCTGAGCGATCAAGCTCGATCCAACTTTCTTTGCACCAGGAATCTGAAGTGCGGGCTTGGTGGAGGGGGTAACCGTTGTTTTGCTGATCATTTTGGCCGTCGGGTCAATCGCCGTGTAAACAAAACGATTTTGGGAGACCTGCTTCATGTTTTTCTTGGCCATCAGTTGAGCAATGGTCATCTTTTGTACGGGTGCTTGGCTTGCAGCCTCTTCAGCCGAAGCGCAAAGGCCAAATGAAAAGCTGGCGATAAGTAAAGTGGAAAGCAATTTGGTTGATGTAGTCATGGTCAGTCTCGGTTGCTTGAATATATAGCAGATCGTGGGCCAAGTCCGTTTTTTGGGACCAACATGACAACTTAGTAATTTGGTCAAGGCGGTTATGACAAACATGACAAAATTGGAACAAACCATTCTCATGCAAGACTCTCATTATCATTTCTGCGAGACAGCGGGCAATATCAGTATGTTATGTAGGTAACTTTCGTCCTTTCGGGTAGTCAAATCGGTGAGGTTTGGCAAAAGAGTTCATCATAAGTTATTTCACACTCATTTGCGTGCCGACTAACATAACCCTAACATTGTTCAGGTAAGTTGACGGCCTTAAAGGTCATGAGTAAATATATTAAGCGCGTAAAGCGGAACGACAAGATCGCCAAAGCCATGATTATCGGTGGAGGTGTCTTTGTAATTGGCATTGTCATTGGGATGTTGGTGATTATCGCCTCGGTCGCCCTTCCACTCTTTTATCCGGCAAATACGGAGCAGTTGGCCTCGGTAAAAACATCCGAATCGGTCAAAGCGATCGGAGTTAGCGAATATCTGGGCAATACGGTTTTGGTGAACGATAAATCTCAGGTTCTCGTCTTGGATGAGACCGGGAAAACAGTGCAGACCTTCCCAGTCCCCCACCCCGCAGGTGCGACCACGGCGGCCAGTAGCAAACTTGTCGAAGTTGGCACGCCAGCTCCAAGCCAATTTGCATTACGATGGGGAGATGGTGCTGCTGCTTTAGTTGAGCTTCAATTCGTCCCAACCTTTGATGCTGAAGGGGTGCGTACGATTGAGCCTCGCCTGAACACCTTGAATACCTGGCCCCCACAAGCAAATGTGAGCCGAAGCTTGTTCGCGGCTACGGAGGATGACGAAATGATTCGGATTGATCTCTCTAAAGCGGGAGCCGTTTCCACCCTGCGCGTTGCAAAACTTTCTGAAACAACTGACTTTTTAGGGAACATCACGAAGGAAAGCAGTGAGGGATCCACGAATTTAACTGCGAATGTCACTCAGTGGGTCCTCCAGCAAAGTGGCGAACAGCTGTATACTGTGACGGATACCGGAGCCCTGACCCGCTGGAACATCTCCAATCCCAAACGCCTCCGAGAACTTGAAACAACCCAAGTCGCAGAAGACGGTGCCACCATTACGGCGCTCGGTTTTGTTAACGGCGACTTTTCCCTCGCGGTCGGCGATAGCAACGGCGGCTTGACTACCTGGATGCCAGTCTATGTAAAAGAAGGCAGCTCGGAAATGGCGCTCGAAAAAGCGCATACCCTACCTAGCCACTCGAGCAAGATCACCACGATTCTCCCATCGATGCGGGACAAGTCGTTGTACAGCGTAAGTGATGACGGGACGATTCAAGGCACACACATGACGAGCGAACGTTTGCTGTTCCAGATTCAGTCAGACGAAAAAATCACGAACTTAAGTGTCTCACGTCGCGGAAACGGTATCGCCTTCATGCAAGAAAATGGTGGCGTACAGGTCGTAAAGGTCGATAACCCGCATCCAGAGGTCAGTGTTAAAACCTTGTTTGGAAAAGTACATTATGAAGGCGGTACTGAACCGGTTTATGCCTACCAAACCTCGGCCGCCGACGATACCTATGAACCCAAGTTCAGTCTAACCGTTTTAGTTTTTGGATCGCTCAAAGGCACCCTTTACGCGATGATCTTTGCCATTCCAATATCCATTTTGGGTGCGCTCTACACCAGCCAGTTTCTTCGTCCACAATGGCGAAACACAATTAAACCAGCAGTGGAAATCATGGCGGCAATGCCTTCTGTGATTATCGGGTTCTTGGCTGCACTTTGGCTTGCCCCTCTGATTGAATATCGATTGCCGGGGGTCTTTCTCTTCTTCATTGGACTCCCGATCACGGTTCTATTTTCACTTATCCTTTGGCGGGCGCTACGCCAAACCGTACTCCTAAAATGGCTTGGGAACGGGCGTGAGTTCATCGGCTTGATGGTCATCCTCACCCTTTCAGTGCTCCTTTGGTTTAAGCTAGGTTCGCTTTGCGAGACCATGCTGTTTAATGGCAACTTTAATCAGTGGGTGTACGACACCTTTGACATACCCGTCGATCAACGGAATTGCATCGTCATCTCTTTCGCCCTCGGTTTCGCGGTCATTCCAATTATTTTCACCATGAGCGAGGACGCGATGACCATGGTCCCGCGCAGCCTCTCTGCCGCATCACTTGCGATGGGTGCGAGCCGCTGGCAGACCGCTTGGAAGGTTGTCCTCCCCTCCGCAAGCCCCGCGATCTTTGCCGCAATCATGATTGGCTTAGGACGCGCGGTTGGTGAAACGATGATCGTTCTCATGGCAACCGGGAATACGCCCATCATTGACTTGAGCCCCTTTAACGGGATGCGGACCTTGGCCGCGAATATTGCCACGGAACTTCCTGAAGCACCTCATAACGGAACCCTCTACCGGATTCTCTTTCTATCCGCGGTCCTCCTCTTTATCATGACCTTTGTTATCAACACAGCGGCTGAAGTCATTCGCCAGCGCCTTCGCAAGAAATACGGGAACTACTAATGAGTACCTCAAACAAACCTGCGCGAAAAATTAAACCGCCCAAAGGCGAGAGCTATGTGCTCGGCGCAAGTGCGGCCTTGGCCATCACCTTAATGATGACCTTCACCTTGATTGGCGTCATTCTTTTTAATGGACTCGGCCACTTCTGGCTCAATCCAATTACACAAATTGAACTGGTCGATGGTACCAAAGCCTTAGGTGAGCTGAATCGCGTCGACAAAAACAATGCCCGGCCTCAAACCCAATACAAGATCGGTAACCGAGATTTATACGGGGAAGACTTCCGCTGGTATACCACCTCGAATATCGTCAATAAGGTTCAGCCCGAGGACGCCATCGTTCTCGAACGCATGGAGTACGGAAATTTTTACGGCTTCCTGAAGGCCTACGAAGGTCCAGAAACAATCGCATCAACCGCTACAACCGCTACAACCGCTACAACCGCTACAACCGCCACAGGTGGAGCAAACGGAGCAGAGCCTTCGGAACAGTGGGATGGATTTCTCAAATCGCTTCACTCAGTGCATAAAAAACATGAATCGTATGCGGGAGACCGGAAGCTGCAACGCAAGATCTCCGACCGACTTGAACGAGTCGAAAAGCGCATCAAAAAAATCAACTACGCGGTATCGCAAAAGAAACTAGCCGGTGAGACCGAGTACGGCAAAGAGGAAAAGAAACTCGCGGCCGCGGAAGCCGATGCTGAAGATCTGATCGCCGAGTCGATCAAAGTCGGCACCATCATCGACGATGCCGAAGAATCGATTCGGAAAAACGTTGCCACCTTTGTCGATATCAACGGCCAAGAAAAAGCGGTTCCCCTTGTCGACATTGTTCGAGCCAACCAACCCAACACCATGGGTATGTGGGCCAAGACGAAAGTCTACCTGAGCAAAATCAAAGAACTTCTCCTTGAGCAACCACGCGAATCCAACACCGAAGGGGGTTTGTTCCCCGCGATTTTCGGAACCGTTATGATGGTCTTCATCATGAGTCTGTTCTGCATTCCATTCGGTGTCATCGCAGCCGTCTATCTGCGCGAGTACGCCAAAGAAGGCGTGTTGGTTCAAATTGTGCGCATCGCGGTTAACAACTTGGCCGGGGTCCCCTCGATTGTGTACGGGGTATTCGGCATGGGTTTTTTCATCTACACCGTAGGCGGCTGGATCGACGGCACGTTTTATCCTTGGAGCGGAACCGAACCCGTTTTCGGTAAAAGCGGTATTCTTTGGGCCTCCCTCACCCTTGCTCTTCTTACCGTTCCGGTTGTCATCGTTTCGACCGAAGAAGCTCTCGCAGCCATCCCGAAAGGAACCCGCGAAGGCTCCCTGGCACTCGGAGCGACCAAGTGGCAAACTATTTTAAAGGTCTCCCTTCCTCAAGCATCGCCCGGCATCATGACCGGCTTCATTCTCGCCATGTCGCGCGCTGCCGGAGAGGTCGCCCCGCTGATGGTGACCGGTGCAGTAAAATACGCGCCCAAACTTCCGGTTGACGGGAACTTCCCATTTGTTCACCTCGAACGCAGCTTCATGCACCTAGGTTTCCACATTTTCGACATTGGCTTCCAACCACCAAACGTTGAAGCGGTTAAACCCATGGTCTATGTAACCACTCTCCTTCTCATCTTGATCGTCATCGCCCTAAACATCACCGCGATAAAAATGCGTAACAGCATGCGCAAGAAATTTGCCGGCGGCACCTTTTAAAGCTGGTGGCACCTTTTAAAGCTGGTGGCACCTTTTAAAGCTGGTGGCACCTTTTGCACCACCGATCCAAAACTAACGACGTATTGATACCCCAGTTTTCCCAAACGAATCTACCGTGAATACAGACGACCCCATCCCATCCGTTCCCGTTGAGCAAACCACCCCCACGATCGAAAACCCGATCATGGAGGTACAAGATTTCCGCATGTTCTACGCGGACAATCAGGCCCTGTTTGATGTCAACCTAGACATCCCTCAAGGCGCTGTCACCGCCTTCATCGGTCCATCGGGCTGTGGCAAGTCCACCTTGCTTCGCTCCATGAATCGCATGAACGACTTAATCGACATCGCACGTTGTGAAGGAAAAATCCTCATCAAAGGTGAGGACATTTACGACAACGGTACCGATGTTATCGAATTACGTCGCAACGTCGGCATGGTCTTTCAAAAATCGAACCCCTTCCCAAAATCAATTTTTGAAAACGTCGTGTACGGGCTCCGAATTGCCGGTGAACGCAATCGCGATGTGCTGGAAGAGGTGGCGGAAAAAAGCCTACGTCGAGCTGCGATTTGGGATGAAGTAAAAGACCGCCTTAAAGAGTCTGCCCTCGGCATGTCCGGTGGCCAAATGCAACGTCTGTGCATCGCACGCGCCATCGCAGTGAACCCAGATATCATTCTTATGGACGAGCCATGCTCTGCCTTGGATCCACGGGCAACCTCCTTGATTGAGAACCTCATTCATGAGTTGAGTGGCCAATACACCATCGTGATCGTCACCCATAACATGCAACAAGCGGCGCGAGTGTCTCAGTACACCGCCTTCATGTTCGAAGGAAACCTGATCGAGTTTGGAGAAACCGAATCGCTCTTCCATCGTCCACAAAACAAACAAACAGAAGATTACATTACCGGACGTTTCGGGTAATGTCTGTCACAACGAATTCTAAAAACGGGAACATCGAACATGTCACATCACTTTTTGCGCGAACTCAGCAATTTAAATCAGGATCTCCTTGGCCTTGGGGGCTTGGTAGAAGAACAAGTCCGTCACGCCTTAAAGGCAGTCAACGATAACGATATCGAGCTGGCGCAAACCGTCATCGATACCGATAGCAAAATTGACGATCTTGAAGTTCAGATCGAAGAGGAATGCCTGAAAATTCTCGCGCTTCACCAGCCGGTGGCACGCGACTTACGCTACATCGTGGCGGTTTTAAAAATCAACAATGACCTCGAACGCATTGGTGACCTAGCGGTAAACATCAGCAAACGCGCTCGGCTTTTCGACAAAGAACCCGGCTTTGAAATTCCAGACAACTTTGAACGTATGGCAGAACTCACGTTGCGTCTCTTGAAAAAAATTCTTGATGCCTTGGTGCGCTATGATCTCAACGCTGCCAAAGAAGTCTGCGTGGAAGATGATCCCATCGACGAGTTAAATGCCGAGATTTATCAGCATGTTAAACACACGATCAACACTGAAACCCCTTATCGTAAATCCTTAATTCATCTGCTGACCGTTTCACGCCATCTCGAGCGTATTGGTGATCACGTCACCAATATTGCGGAAGACATCGTCTACATGATGGAAGGCACAATCGTACGGCATGGTGGGGTCGACGCACCCGAGTAATCGGCTCAAAACTTCAGATCCCTCTGCAAAGCAAGCTTGATGGTTCGGTGTTAAAATCTCGCGTTTTCAGATATTCTCAGACTAGTCTGCGGACATGGAATCCTCAGAACCTCCGGAACATCCGAAACAGCCCGCCGATGAAATATCTTCGGAGCAAAACCATCATCAGGTAGAAGATAACTCTGACACAGAGGGTGACGTAACTTCGCCTTCTAAAAATGAGATGATCTCCCAGAGCGAATGGCTCTGGCCTTGGCTCGTCATCGTCGGTTCGATCATTGGCATCCTGCTTACTTACAGCTACTCCAATCGGCAACCCGAGGGAAAAGCCCTTAAGCAGCACACGCAAAATCAGGCCCTTATTCTCCAGGCCAAGGTCGTCCTCGGGCTCAGCGACATGAACCAAGAGCAAGCCGAATTTCAACTCGCGGTCTTGGACGCCGCAGCCATGTCGGCTGACGATGCACGCCTCGTGGCCGCCCTCTACAAAGCAGTTGACCCAGTTGGCCTTCAGTCCAACGCCATAGCAATTTTAGAACGCACCCGAGAAACCCTTAGCTCCGACGAAACCGACTTACATGACGCCTTTCTGCGAGGTGTAAGTAGCACGCAGGAACTATCCCAAGTCGATGTCGACATCCTTCATGAAAGTGGCTGGGCTGGGCGCCTCTTATTAAACGCCTCTAAGCCCAAAAACCACCCCGATCGAGTGGCGTTCCAGGCCGAGACCCAAAAGTCTTTCAAAGTCTACATGGCAATGGCCAGTCTCATTCTCATGGCAGGCCTAGCAGGTATTGTCTTCTTTATCTTGGCCATGATCCGAAAATCAGAGGGGCGTCTCCCAACCGAATTCAAATCGCCCTGCCCTCGAGCACACATTTATCTGCAATCCTTTGCCATCTATATTTTTGCGATGTTTGTTATGGACTATATAGTGGGTTGGCTTCCCTTCACCTCCCAACTCAGCAACGTCTTGCTTCTCTCCATCCCCGTGATCTGCGGACTCGCCTGGCCCATCTATCGTGGCATCACCCGCCAAGAGGCGATGAATGATTTAGGACTAACCCGTGGCGACGGGGTACTCAACGAGATGGCAGCCGGCCTCGTGGGCTACATTACCATCCTGCCAATTGCCGGTATGGGCATCATGCTCACCATTATTTTGCAGAGCTTTCTCCCGCAAACTGACGCGACTCACCCTGTGATTTCTTGGTTAGCCGAAGGTGGCAAAGCCACGCGTATTCTTGTCTTTGTTCTGGCTGCGGTTCTCGCCCCGCTTTTTGAAGAAACCATGTTCCGAGGCGCACTATACCGAGGACTTCGTCTCAAAATGGGCTGGGTCGTCAGCGGCCTTCTTATGGGCTTCATTTTCGCGGTGGTGCATCCACAAGGCGTGATCGGCATTCCAGTGCTCATGGCCATGGGCTTTGGATTCGGATTAATTCGCGAATGGCGAGACTCCCTCATCGCCTCCATGACCGCGCATGCCATACACAATGGCGCGTTGGTCATCCTTATGATCGCGATGATGGGTAGCAACTCAAACTCGCTTAAGGCGACGCAGCCGGGTCACGAGCCACAAGGTAACGACGTCGAAGTCTTCGCTCCAGCCCAACTCATGATTTGTCTTGAAACGGAAACCAGTTCTTTACCTTGAAAAGTCGCAGTCCGCAGTACGGCATTCGAGAAATTATAACCGATGAAATGCGAAGAATGGATAGATTTTGATGCTAAGACTTTGCCAAACTTCAGCGTATAATTAGCATGACCTTGCCCCGAACCTATTTACTCCAGCTTTTGATTCTGACCCTCTTCACAGGGTCACTCCTGCCCATTCAAAAGGCACAGGCAGCTGAACCCATCGATCCGGGCGAACCCATCGACTACAGTAAACTCGCCTTCTACCCAAAACGCTGGGCCGAACAAAAAGTCGACACCCGCATGCACGCTTGGAGGGGCAAAAAAATCGTCCTCCTTACGCAGGCGGACAAAAAACTAGATGCAACCGCGATGACGAGCTTCGTGCAGGAACTTGATCGTGGCTGGACTCTTTACCAAGACGTGGTTGGCGTTGCACCACGTATGGGTCGCAACCTCGATGGCCTCGCTCCAATCGCTGCCCTTCCCCGTAGTGAATTAACCTGCGGACTCGGCTGCGGCTATATCGGTACTACCGGTATCGAACTCTGTAAATTTTACACCGAAGACTACCCAGCGCATCTGCGTGATCCGAAAGCGATCTCGCATTACTGCTTTTATGAAATGGGCCGTAACTGGTATACCTTCGGCGCAAAACACAGCGCCTTCACCACCGGCTTTGCCGTCTACATGCGTGGAGTATGCATGCGCCAACTCAAGCTCTCCGACATCGACATCGCGACGGCAAAAACCATTACCAAACGCGAGCAAGACTACGCTAAATCTGACGCAACCTTTTTTGACGCGCTGACAAAGATCGATCACCCAAAGCGGAAGCCCATCACCGACAAACAAGGACGTCACCTGCCTCTTTCCGACTTAAATGTGATCTATGCCTCGATCATGGAACGTTGCGAAAAAGAATATGGTGGGTTGCCTTTTACCACCGCCTTTTACCACGCCTTACACGACTGCAAAGAATTCCCCGATGGCGAAAAAAATAAAAAAGCGGTCATCGGCCAAGCGGTTAACTGGGCCCTCTGTCTTTCCTTCGCGGCCAAGAAAAACCTTGCCCCCATGCTGGTTGATCGCTGGCGCTTTCCCCTCAACTCATCTGTACTCGAACGATTTTCAAACGCAGACTTTTCAGGGGTAACCTCGGTAAAAGATCTGTCGAAAACAATTCACGCAGACGTGAGCGACAAGTAACGCCGCCAACAAAGGGCCGACCTACGAATACAATCTCGCCCGTCAGGTCACCAAACGGACCTAGGCTCGGAGCGCGGTAACCGACTACACCTATACGTTGGCCGGGCAGCTCGAAGACATCTTGAACTACGACGGACTCACCACCAATCTCCATTTTACCTACACTCGATTTGGTGCTCAGAAAACGGTAGACGACGCGGCCGGACATCGGGTATTCTTAAAAATTGAAGGGGTCAGACACCAATGGCACTTAGATAAGCCGTTTTGCATAGAAAAGAGTTCATTCTACCCTCAAAAGAAAGCCGGAGGCTTGATGGCAATTAGCCGGTCGGTGACCGAAGGGAACCACCGGAAACAATCGCAAAAATAACTCTCGAGCGCTGGAAGCGCGATCGGAGAACAACCTAAATGCGCTGCTCTCTTTTCAGGAAGGCAGAAGGATAATTGCTCGCTCGGGTTTGGAGTTTTGACCACAAATCAAACGGTGTTAAGCCAAGAGCCTATGATCTGCGCCGGGTTGATAGAGCGGCGAGCGGCTGTGCTTTATAGGGTCTATGGCTCGTTGCTGGGATTCAATGCGGTTCCCGGAAATGGAAAGGGTGATAAGGAAGGGGGCAGACAGCAATGGAACTTAGATAAGTCGATTTGTATAACAAATGAGTGAAAGTCCAGACGACTAAAGGCGCGTAGCGCTGACACATTGATAGCCATGGTTGACGAACGAAGTGAGGAGGCCGTGGTCCCGGTGGATTTTTCCTATAAGCCGCGTAGTGGCGACACCTTAGCGGATGAAAAGCGTATGATAAACGATTCCTGGTAATTTGGGGGGCGTTTTAGTGGATTTCGGGCACAGCAGGATGCAAACTCCGTGTGGCTGAGTCCTGCGCCTCGGTTCGCGTTCTCTTCCAATATAGAGCCTACCCCTCGTTGCCTATTATGTCTGCACGTAACCCGGGGCTGCGGCCGCTTCGCGGCCTTGCACACGGGCTTGTAGTTTCAGTGTAGATTAAGATAATACGGCTTGGGCACAATACGCCGGCCATTTAAGCCGTAATCTTGCCTTGAAGACGCCCTTCAAAAATGGTGCCGACGGATGAGAAACCGGCGGCCGCCCTTAGAACGGCATGGGACAACCTGCTATTTAGGAACGTCTCCGCCGTTGTAAATGGCGTTTCCTGCTTCGAGGTAGTCGAGCAGAACCTGAGCCGCCTTCGCTTGTAAACGAGGGCCTTCGACCTGGATGCCTCTGGATTCTAAGGCGGCTTCCCATTTTTCAGGCTTGGGGCCTTCTTCGAAGCCAATTTTTTCGACATCGAATCGTGTAGCGCCATAGACGACGCGCTTGACCCCTGACCAAGGAATGGCACCGAAACATTGGGCGCAGGGTTCCGAGCTGGTAATTAATTCGTAGCTACCTTTGTCGGCGAGATTGAAGCTTTCGGCCACTTGTTCGGCAAACATGATGGCGATCATTTCCGCGTGCGCAACGGAACAATTGGTGGGTACTACGAGGTTTACCCCAGGCGCTAACAACGTGTGCGAGTCCATGCAAAAGATCCCCGCAGCAAAAGGGCCACCCCCGTTTTCGATATTTACCCGAGAAAGCTTGATGACCAATTCCATGCGAGCATCGGCGGAGGAAATGGCCTCATTTTCGGCCGGCAACTCTGGTAAAAGATAGTCAGGAAGTTGAAGCGTTAGTTTAGGAAAGGTTCTCATGAGGCGCTGGTAAATGTTGATGGATCCCCATGAGAACGCGTTCGGGTGTCATGGGTGAGGTATAAGGGATCGTGGCTTTGGGATTAAAGGCTTTCATCGCATCTCGAATGGCGAAAAATACTCCGATGCCGTACATGAGCGGGGGTTCACCAACCGCTTTACTGCCCAGTGGCCCAGGAGGATTATCTTCGGGTTCTAGAAAGTTAACCTGCAAATCATCAGGGCAAAAATAAACGTCTGGAAGTTTATAAGTGGAGAGCGCTCCAGAGAGAATTTGCCCTTCGTCATTCCAAACTAAATCCTCCATCGTCATCCAGCCGAGGCCCTGCACCAAGCCACCTTCGACTTGGCCCACATCGACAATCGGGTTGATGGGGCGGCCGATGTCGTGCACAATTTTCGCCGCATCCACCTTGTAGGTTCCGCGCAGGCAATCCACCGTTACCTCTGTAATACAGGTGCCGTAGACGTGATAGGCGAAGGGGGTTCCCCAACCTTTTTCATTGTCGAATTCAATACCGGGCGTCGAATAAAATCCGTGCGCGCTTAGGCGACGACGGGACAAATATGTTTTGGCAACTGCCTCTTCCCAACTAAATTTACTGGAATTTCCGTTCAGGGTGATTCGACCACCCTCGCACCCGAGCTCGCCATCCATTTCCGGCTTCAAAGCAGCGAAAATGCTTTCACGAATCTCTTGGCAAGCAAGCAAGACCGCATTTCCGTTGATGTCGCTAGTCGCGCTAGCGGCGCTTGGAGACATGTTGGCGATCCGCGTGGTATTGGTCGCCTCTACTTTAATCCGGTCTGGATGAATACCAAAACTCCACGCTGCGATGGCAGCCATATTTGTGCTCACCCCCTGCCCCATTTCAATCCCGCCGGTGGTGACCGCAACAGAACCATCGGTATAAACATGCACCAAAGCACTGCCTTGATTCAGAAACGTTTTAGTAAAGGAAATCCCAAAACAAACCGGCATTACTGATACGGCTTTTTTCGTAGAAAAGTTAGAGTCGTTGTAGGCTGCGATCGAGCGCTTGATCTCATCAAGATTATAAGTGTCTTCTGCTTCATCCCAAGTTTTTTGCATCTGGCAGCGCTCGAGCACTTGGCCGTAATACAGTTGGTCGCCAGTTTCGATTAGGTTGCTTTTCTGTAATTCGTCCCGGGGAATCCCAATTTGATCTGACGCTTCGGCCAGAGCGGATTCGATGACAAACATCGCCTGCGGCCCACCAAATCCTCGGAAGGCGGTATTCGGAGGCAAATTCGTTTTACAGCTCGCAGCCATGACCCGCACGTTAGGAATATCGTAGGCGTTGGTGGCATGTAGCAAACTACGCTCAAGCACTGGCAGAGAAAGGTCGGCGAAGGCACCAGCATTCTGATAGAGCCAGGCTTCGTAGGCGAGCAGGTTGCCTTCCGCGTCCAGGCCAAGTTTAAAATCACAAAGGTAGGGATGACGCTTGCCCGTGTGACTGACGTCTTCATGTCGACGTAAAACAATTTCAACCGGACAGCCCGTGGCATGAGCTCCCAAAGCGGCCATGCAGGCCCAATGTGTGGCCTGGTCTTCTTTCCCACCGAACCCCCCACCTAAGCGCTTCACATCGATTTCGACCAGATGTTCAGCAATCCCGAGCAAGGAAGCCACCGCTTTTTGCCCCGCATACGGGCTTTGGGTCGAGGACCAGACGGTCATTTGCCCGTTTTCACGAGGCAGGGCCCGAGCCCGATTTGTCTCAAGCGGAACATGCTCTTGGCCACCAATATCACAGGAGCCTTCGATCACATGCGCGCAGGAATCCCACTGGGCGTCCACGTCGCCAATCTGATAGGTCGATGGTTTGCCAAAAAAATCAGCGGCAGCATGTGCCTCGCGAGGACAGGTGACAATGGGTAACGGGTCTATATCAACTTCGACCAAGGCGACCGCTTTTTCAGCCAGCACGCGGGTTTCAGCTACAACCAGCACAATGGGTTCACCTCGAAACGCCACATGGTCGCGGGCGAGTAGCAACTCGTCGGGAATAATCGGTCCCAAGACTGGACTTCCGGGAATATCGTCAATGGTGAGGACGGCTCGTACTCCTTCGGCCGCCTTCGCCTTTTCGAGGCGCAGCGCGGTGATGTTTCCATGCGCGATGGGTGAACCAAAGACTGCTGCATACAGCATCCCTTCCGGTGGACGCTGGTCGTCGACATATTCAGAAGTTCCTCGGACATGGAGCTGTGAATCAATGTGTTTCATAACAAATGGTCAAAAAATTGGGGATCGCTTAGCGACAACTAGCGTAAAAGGCTTCAGCCTGCACGAGGTCAGGATAGAGAGTTGTCACGTGGGCGATGAGAAATTGCTGGGCGAGAAGCCGTTTGTATAAGGCAGTACCTCGTACATCGCTAATCGGGGTAAACTCGGATTGCATCACCTCAATGGCTTGTGCAATCACCTCAGGGTTCATTGGTTTTCCGATAAGGAATTCGGGCGTTTTCGACAAGGTGAGTGGAATGGCAGCGACGCCTCCGAGACTGATCGTGGCAGACTGAATGATTCCGTCACTGACAGATAAAGAAGCACCCGAGTTGACAGTGGCAATATCGAGGCATTCACGCTTGGACACTTTCTCCCAATTCACCTTCACGCCACTTACAAGTTTGGGGACATGCACCGCAGTAACCAGCTCTTCGGGGGTTTTAGCGAGCTTTTTATAGTCCAAAAACAGGCTCTTTAAAGGGATTTGACGAGTATGTAAGCTTCCGTCCTGCAACACAATTTCCGCGTCTAAAGCCAGGAGCAATGAGGTCATATCCGCAATTGGCGAGGCATTAACAATATTTCCGCCCAAGGTGGCGCGGTTTCTAATCTGCCAAGACGCCATGAGAAGGTTCCAACGATCGAGCCCGGGTAGCATCGAAAGGAGCCCAGAATGGGTGCAAAAATCTTCAAAGGTGGTCAGAGCGCCACAGATAAAGGCATCGTCCGTTTCGGTAATCCCCTTTAAGTCGGAGCGATCAGCCAATACGTCGATTTCGGCGTCGGGGATCTTTTCTCCCTGCTGTACATACAAATCGGTGCCCCCAGCGATTCGATACACAGAATCACGGGCTGAAACCCCATCGGTTGACCCAGAGCGGGCGGGGATCGACTTGAGAAGCTCTGGAGCGGTTAAAAACGAGGCTGGCACGACGCCTTCAGCGATCAAATCCTTTAGATCCGTCGATTTTCTGACGGTTTCGAGCCTGGGACGAGTCGCTTTTAGCGATCGGTAACCCGTGCAACGGCATAAATTTCCGCTTAAGGCGTATTTAACCCCGTCGTCCGTGATGGACTTTGAGGGATCGAGAAGAAGCGCGGTCAGGGAAACGACGATGCCTGGGGTACAATAGCCGCATTGCGTCCCACCAAATTCAACAATGGCCTCTTGAACTGGGGTTAATTGATCGGGTTGATTGATCCCTTCGACCGAGACGATGTGCTTTTTATGGCATTCCGCGAGGGGCATTAAACAGGATGTCACCGGCTTGTAGCGAATTGATGCATCGGAGTGGAGTTCCCCGATAAGAACCATGCAGGCCCCGCAGTCGCCCTCGCGGCAGCCCTCTTTGGTGCCCGTCAAACGCTTGTTCTCACGGAGAAAATCAAGCAGAAGCAAACCAGCTGGTGCTTCGGTTTCAAGCAGTGAATGATTGAGAACGAATTTTACCATGAGATAATCTTAAGCAAACAGGCTAAAAACAAAAGCACAACGGTCCAAAAAGGACCGATTTTTGGTACAATGTTATCGAGGCGAATGCTTGAAATATCGGGTGAGTATTCTAGCAGGGTACATACGACGAATTAGGAAACCCGATTGAGAAACAAACCATTTCTGTTACCCGCAACCTTCCTTGCTTTTATTGCAAGACCCACTGCAGTACCCATTGCAAGACCCACTGCAGTATCCATTGCAAGACCCACTGCAGTACCCATTGCAAGACCCACTGCAGTATCCATTGCAAGACCCGCTGCAAGAACCACTGCCGTATCCAGTGCTATACGCATTGCTGATCTGGTGGGGCAATTAGCGCGAACGTTTAGCTATCTAAAAACAGCATCAAGCTCACAAGGCCTGCATGTGTGTTTTGCAGGATTGTTCTTCGCGGCCCCTCTTTTATTGGTACCGAACACACAGGCACAGGTTCAATTGCCCGTGCGTAAAGCGGACCCGAGGCTTCCTCCCCCGCCAGAGCCTGAGCCTTACATTCCAGCGGTTCGAACTGGGGGAAGTATATGGCTTGAACGCGGTGAAAAGGCCGAACGTGCAAGTCTGAAGAAGCGAGTTGGAGAACTCGAAGCGATGGTAAATGAGCGCGATGCGCTACTCGAGGAAATGAATCAACGCATGAACAGCATGCAGGATGGGTTGGACCAAGCTGCTCGTGATCGTGAAACCATGACGGCCATGGAGGCAGACATGTCGAAAGCCAGCCAAATCCTCACCAAGCTTCAATATGACCTTGAAGACGAGCGGAATAAATCATCGGCGAGAGAGAAAGACGTTCGCTTCAGCATGGAGACACTCGAAAACGAACGGGACAGCCTGCTGCAAAACCTGCAATCAGCTGAAAAGACATTGGAAGAGTACGACACACTTTTCAAAAAGCAGAACGAGCAGCTACAAGCCTTAGATACGCGGCGGATGAACGTTGAAAGCGACCTCTCTGTGAACCGCCAACAAATGGCAGATGCAGCACAAATGCTCGAATCGTTGTCCCAGCAAATCAAAGAGTACGAAAAAATTGACGCGGCCTATCGCGAAGGCCAGTCGGTCATTGCGGCAATGGAACAGGAAATGCTAAGTCAGTCGATGGCTTTCCAGAAAAAGGTAGAGCAAGAGCAACTCGAAAAGCAATCGCTCTCAGAAGCCTTGAAAGAAAAAGACATTGACCTGAATGCACAGCGTCAAGATGTCCTCGCCATGCAAGAACAACGCAACACCCTCTTGGAAGAACGCGAGTCGTTAACCCAAGAGCTCCAATACTCCCGCCAAGAAGTCAGCGCTAATATTGAAAAAATTGCTGACCTCAAACGAGGCCTTGCAGAAGCCAATAAGGTCAAATCGATCCTCAGCAAAAAGGACGAATTAATTCGCCAAGCCGAAGCGGAGCTTCAGGCCCAACAAACCGAATTTCAAGAAGTTCTGGATCGAGTCAGCCTCGAGAAGGAAACCTTTGAAAGGCAACTTATTGGCCTGCGAGGTAACTTGGAGGGACAAGCGGAGACGATTGACTCGCTCAAAGATCAGATCAAGCAATTGAAAAAAGAGAAAGTCACCTTGGCCAGCGACCTTGATTCGAGCATGGAGAAAATTGCTGCGGCACAACGCATTCAAGATGCTTATGATGTTTCCGTCGACCTGACGAAAGACCTTCGAGAAAAACTCGCGGTTCGCGAGAAAGAAATTCGGGTAAGCCGTGCCATGCTGGACGATAAAGATCGTTCCATTGCCCAGTCCGCCTCTACGCAAGCCGAATTAGAGAAGCGTTATAACAACATGGATTCCGAGCTGAAGATTCAAAAGCAAAAGGTTGCTCAAATGCAGATTGCACTGAAGCGAAACAGCCTGACGGAGGAAGAGTTACTGAACCTGCAACAACAAGTTGATCTCGAACGCGAACGTAAGGATCGTGGCGAGGCATCCATGGCGCGTCAAATCGCGGTACTTGAAGAACTCATTCGTGGAAAAGATGCAAAGTACGAAGCGCTTAGCCTTGAACTAAAGGAAAACGAAAGTCGCTACGTCGCGGATACAAGCAACAAACGTCTACAGGAAGAATCGATGGTTGCGTTGCAAACGGAACGGGACCGCCTTCGCTCACGGGTCAATGTACTCGAGAATGAGATCAGAGGTCAGACGCAGGACATTGAACGCAAAGAAGAACTGCTGGCAGAACTGAACAAAACCATGGTCAGTGCGGAAAATCAAATGGCTGACTTTGGCGGCACCAACAGCACCCGCTCGTTGCAGAATCGCATTGCAGAGCTCGCAGGACAAGCGTCTACTCTTGAAGTACAACTCGCTCGCAAATCAAAAAGTGCGCAGGAAATTGAGCAACAATTGATAGAGGCGGAAGGTGAATTACTTCGTGAGCGTCGTCTTCGGGAACGGCTAGAAGAAGAGTCACTTCCGGTGAACCGCAATCAAACCATGAACCAAAACCTCACCAAGCTCCGTACAGAACTTGAGGACAAAACAGCTGCCTTGGCCGCATTGGAAAGGGCGAGCAAAACCAGCGTTGATTCTGTCAAAGAACTCGAAGCCCAACTTATCGCCATGGAAACCGAAAAGGAAGACGCGGTCAAAGCCATGGTGAATATCAATGACGAATTAGAACGTCGTGAAGCCGACCTATTAAAAGCAGAGAATGCGCGTCAAGCGGCTGAAACCACCATCGCTGAAATGGAAGAGGAGCTGAAAACTCGCTTATCCACTAATTCGAATGCGACAATCATCCAAGAGCGCGATAAGTTAAAAACAGAAGTTAAGCGTCAAAACGAAAATATTAAAGACCTCGAAGAGCGCTTAAAAGAAGTAGCTCTCAAGGCGACTAATGCACAAACCTCTACCCCAGGCTCTGGAACAGGAGCCACGGCACCCGCCGGGATCAATGCAGAAGCAGACGCTGAAGCGAAGATTGCAGCGCTGCAGACCGCGTTGGTCGAGAAGGCCGAATCGGCAGCCGCTTCATCAAATGTGGTGGCAAAGTTGAAACGTGAAATCGCGGCCATCCAAGAGAAATTGAATCAGCCAACGGGTATTCCAACTCAGTCGGATGTGGAAGTGAAACTTACCGAAAAAGTAAATCGACTTGAGACAGAGCTTAGCAACATGGTGCGCCGTCGTGACGATCTGCAAAGGTTGGTCATGTCTAAAAGCCAAGAGGTTGAACGACTAAAGAAACAATCTTCCGGACAGAACACGCCCCCTGCCCCTGTCAAAGCCACGCGCAAGCCGGCGCTCGCGCCTCCTGCAAACAGCCGGGCTACCCCAACCCCAAAGGTTAAAGTGAATCCACCAAACAGCGTTCGTCCCGCCAAGTTACCTGGTCCACCCGCAGTTCAAGGACAGGCAAATTCGGCCACGCAAAAGGTAGTGGCACAACCGGCCCAAGCCAAACCAAGCTCAGAATCAAAGACCCCGAGCCAGCGAGCCCAGAACCTCACGCAGCTGGCCGAGCAAAAGCTAAAACAGGGACGGATGGAAGAAGCGCGGAGTCTATTTGAAGAATCGCTCAAACTTGATGCTGGTGCTCTAGAAGCTCGCATTGGTCTGGCTTCAGCTCTCATATCCGAAGGGAACGTTAAACGAGCGAAGCCACTCGTAACCCAAGTCCTCGAAAAGGACCCTCAAAATGCACGTGGCCTTGGCTTAATGAGCATCCTCTACCGTTCCGATGGACGTCTCGGGCTTGCATCCTCTACGATTAACCGTGCGATTACCCGCGATCCAAACAGCGCTCACCTCTATAATTACCGTGGAATTATTTCCACCGCTCAAGGCCAGTTGCCCAATGCAAAAACAGCCTTGGAAAAAGCGGTTCAAATCGACCCCACCCATGCGGAAGCCCGCTTCAATCTATCCGTGATCTACATTTCCCTGACCCCACCTGAAAAAGCAAAGGCCAAGATGCAATATGCAGAAGCACTTCGTCTTGGTGGTCAACCAGACCCTCAGCTGGAAGCGGAAATCAATCGATAGGAAGTCAAATACCCCCTCTTAAAAAAGCTGATCACATGAATACAAAAAAGAAGATCTTCCCAGTTAAGAGTTCAGGAATCACCCGCGTGATCTGCGGCATGCTCCTTCTCTCTTTCGCATCCCTCTTATCTACTCCGAGTGCCTTTGCTCAAGTGCCTCCGGCGAAAACATCGGCCGAGTTAGATAAACTCAAATCCGAGATTACGACCTTGCAGCAGCAAGTGAAACAATCGGAAGAGGACGCTCGCTCCATCATGCAGTCCTATGAAAAGTCTTTGGCTTCAAAGGAGAAAAAAATTGAGGACCTGAGCAAGCAGATGAGTGATCCGAATGCAAAGGCCACTCCTGAACAAGTGAGAGAGCTGAACCTCCTGAAAGCTCAAAACGAGACGCTAAAGCTACAGGCGGCTAAGGAAAAGGCACAATTCGCGAAAGAGCGTGACCGCTTAGTCGGAACCTTAGACGCGCAGGTTCGATTACGCGTGGAGGCTGAGGAGGGCCGCAATAAGTTGATCTCCACCCAGCAGCAAAAAATTGATGAGGTAAAGCGCCAGGAGCAAAGTAAGCTCATGGAGACGCAGAAAAAGTTGGACGACCAAATAAAGAGTCGCCTTGCGGCGGAACAGGAGTCCATCACGTTGCAAACTTCTTTGAAGCAACAGCTCCAGACCAGCGATGAGAAATTAACCGCCTTGACGGCTCAGGTTGAGCGTCTCAAAACTAAAATGAACGCCCCAAGTCCAGCACCTGAACCGGCTGCCGCTGATGCAAAACTCAAAGCGGAAATGGCAAAGATTAAGGCTCAAGCACAATCCTTATCCGCAAACCTGAATCGCAAACAAGCTGAACTCACTAAAGAACAAAATGCGAACAAGGCGCTTACTAAACAAATCGAAGACTTGAAAACCAGCATGGCAGAGAAGCCAAAACCCCAGGCCACTCCCCCATCTGCATCTGAGAAAGCAGAAATTACTCGGTTAAATAAAGCAGTCACAGACGCGCAGAAAAAAAACATACAGTCTCGCGATAATCACCAGAAGGAAGTGCTCCGGTTACAAACCGAACTTAGTCAACTCCGAGAAGCAAAGATTGCGGAGCTACCTCCGGGTTGGGAAGACCCTTCCTTGTTAAAAACAGAACTCGCAAAAACGAAGAGCGAGCTGAAAAAAAGTGCTTCACGCCTCGCGAGTTTAAGCAAGGAGTATGACTACGCAAAAGAGTTATTGAATGGCATGAACGACACAAACGAACAAGTAGTCGACCTAGCCATCGAGCTCACCGCGACCAAAGAGATGAATAAAAGCCTTCGCCAGCAGGTAGATCTCCAAGCAGCCAGCTTGGAAGAACTAAAAGTTCAAAACAATGAATTGGTTGAGGCCGAAAAATCGAATGTGGCGAAGCTCACGCAGGCCTTAGAAAAGAATAAGGAATATCTCGGGGAAACCAGCAAACTCAAGGAGGAGGTGGAAATAATCTCACGCTCTAGCAGCGAGGTGAAACAGGAACTGACGAATGCTCGACGTCGACTCGAAGAGCTGCAGAACCAACTGATTTCAACAGAGAAAAAACTATTGGAAGTACAGAACGAAGCTCGACGGAAACAGACGGAATTAAGCAGTATACGCTCTATCATCAGCAGCCTGGAAACATCGAATCAGGTCATGGAAGTCGAGATGGATATCGCAAAGAAAAACGCAGCGAAAAATGCTGCTGAACTCAGCCAACTCATTTCCGAAAAAGAAGAAACTGACTATAAGAAAAATATTGAGATCAGCAACTTACAAAAAGTCGTACACTCCAACGAGCTCACAATTGTAGAACTCAAAACCAAGCTTGCAAAAAGTGGCGACCAAATCCGGCTTTTAAGCGAACTTGTAGATGAAGGCAAAGAGAACCAAGTCAAGTTGGCTACCTTGCAGCAAAAGCTCCTCCAGGCTGAAGAAGAAATCGCCATCCTTCGTCCCTTTAAAGATGGCAATGAAGAGGTGCAAAAGGAACTCGCCAATCTTCGTGGTGAAAAAGCATCTCTAATAAAGGAAAAAAACACGCTGCTTTCCAATCTACAGGATGAAAAAAACAATGTCGCCAAAGCGGTAAAAGAAGCGAACGACGCTAGAACCGAACAAATCTCAAACAATAAGGTTCAGCTCGAACGCCTGCTTGCACTGGAATCTACTAATGCAACCCAAGCGGTCACATTAGATGAAAAGGTTAAGCTCAACACCGAGCTTGAGGAGCAGATTGCGATCATCACCAAGCAGATGAGCGATCTACGATCTCAATACGATGAGGTTGAAACCAAAGCCAATCAGCTCGATAAAACCAATATCGCAATCGACGGGGAAAACCGAAGCTTAGAGGATTCGCTTAAGCGCTCTGAGTTAAGGGTGAAGCAAATCGAACGCGAACGCGACGCACTCAAGCAATCTGAAACCGCCTTTAAGGATAAATCAAATCAACTAGAGGATGAACTCATGGAGTTCCGCCTGGTAAATCAAGAACTCTCTCAATCCATCAGCAATCATTTCGCAACGGTCGAGCAACTTGATCGTGAACGCTCCGTTAAGGATCGCTTACAAATTGACCTTGCGATTTCACGTAAAGACAACGCGGAGCTCAAGCAACAAGTCGAAAAGACTCGGGCGGATGTCACTCTCGCTATGCAGGCGAAAATCAATTCGTTGAAAGATGAGTTTGAGCGGAGTCAAACCGACTTCCGTAAAGCAGAAACTCAATATCAAAATGAAACACGAAAGTTGATTGCTAAAACAACGGACCTTGAGAAGCGCCTCGAAAATTCACAGGGCGTGGTGAAGCTTCTCCGAGATAACGGTACTGCTGCCGAAGCAGACCTCATCAAGGTTCAGGCTCAAATCCAAGGCATGGCTCCACTCCAAGCCCAGCTCAAGGGCATGCAGAAAGAGCTCAACGAAGTCAAATCCGCCAAGCTAGAGCTCGAATCTCAAAATCGAGATCTTTCGCAAGAAAATATGGAAGGCGAGAACCTTGGTATCTCCATTCAGCGGATCGAGCGAGCACGTGATGACTTGGATCGTCAAGTGGTTGATCTCCGCAAGCAACTCGCAGTCTCCGAAGGAAAACGCATCGAGGTCCAAGATAAGAATAGGACCTTGGCCACCGACCTCCGTGAGAAAGAAAATCAAGTCCTTGAGCTCTGGCAAAAACAGCATCTCCTTCTCGGACGAGTTAAAGCCTTGCTTGGAACGGATCCACTATCAAACTCGAAAAACAACCTCTCCTCTCCACCAGCCAAGAGCAGTGGCGTCACGCCATAGAGGCCCCCCGCCCCCCATCTTCGCTGACGGCATGAGCCGCCTCACTGGTAAAGACTCACAGTTATCCAACAGCCCCGCATTTAAAACGCGGGGCTTCATGTTAGATATTAGTCGCTGTCGCGTCCCTACACAGGCGCATCTGCTTGAGTTGGTCGACCTTTTGGCCAAGCTCAATTACAACCAGCTACAGCTTTATACAGAGCATACCTTTCAATATCAGGGGCATGAAACGGTTTGGCAGGATAGCTCTGCTCTCGGGTCACACGATATTCAGGAACTTGATCGCTATGCCACCCAACAGGGAATTGAATTAGTTCCAAACCAAAATTCGTTTGGCCACTTTGAACGCTGGCTGAAACATCCGACCTATCGGGACAAATACGCTGAGTGCCCGGATGGCTACCCGTGCCCATGGGGGGGAGCATACCGAGATATTGGTGCCACTCTACAACCTAATGACGCGAGCCTCGCGCTGCTTCGAGATCTCTACGACCAGCTTCTACCCAATTTCAAAAGCCGGAATTTCAATGTAGGTTGCGATGAAACGTTTGAACTTGGACGAGGTGCATCCAAGGATATCTGTGAAAAGAATGGGCGTCTACGTGTGTATCTAGATTTTCTCCTTCGCATCGCGGATGACGTAAAATCCCGTGGCTATACCATGCAATTCTGGGGTGATATTATTCATGAAGCGCCCGAGCTTATTGCGGAATTACCGAAGGACATCATTGCGTTGGAATGGGGCTATGAAGCCGATCATCCTTTTGAAGCCCGTTGTGGTGATTTTACAAAGCACTGCATTCCCTTTGTCATTTGCCCTGGAAGCTCTACCTGGCGTTCTCTTTTGGGGCGAAGCGATAACATGATAACCAATATCCAGCGTGCAGCTGAGGTTGGGAGGCATACGGGGGCAGAAGGGATGCTCTTGACCGATTGGGGAGACCTCGGACACCTGCAAACATGGCCATTCACCCTGCCGGCACTGGTGGAATTCGCTGCTCAATCCCACTCCATCGACAATTGGACTGAAGATGATCTAGCTTCGGAGATTGATATCCTTACCGGCAGCAGAGGCTTGGGACAGTGGCTACTTGATGCAGGCCGTGCACATCAACTGCTCGAGTGTCCGCTCAGCAACAGTACAGCCCTTTTCCATCTACTGCTACCGAAGCATCACAAGGAGATTGAGTTTGACAGCCCTGATAATCGTAAATCCTGCAGCACGAAGCTACAGAACTTGGCAATGCGATTAGAGGATATTCGTTGGGGTGATCAACGAATGAAACCGGAATGCGAGATCATGATTCAGCTGGCGCTCTGTGCCACTGAAGGACGACGACCAAGTGCGTTAGACCGAGCCCTATTCAAACAATGTTGGCTCGAGCGAAGTCGGCCGGGCGGGCTTGAAGAAAGCCTAACCTATCTATCGTAGGCGGACCGGCCTGCCAAGCTAGGTGACCTACTCAAGTTCGTAATCGTAAAGCTCATTTAAGGTGGCTCTGCGATCAGCATTTGTCTGAATCGAAGAAACCGAAACTGAATGGGCAATAAAGCTCCCGAAGCCCCACAGCACCAACAACACAATGGAGAGAAACCAGAAGCCAACGTTGGAGATAATATCCATGAGACCGGTAGTCTGGATTTCCTGAACTGCCTCCAAAATCCCGAGAAATGACAGTCCGAGCCCACTAATCCCCAAGGCGAAGAAACAGATTCGCATGACAATTGGCCCAGGAATACTCCCCCAAAACAGCGCCCAATAAGTCCCACCAATGATCATGATCACCGACAAAAGAATGACGCCATAAACCGTGAAGAGGTCGATACCGCGCAAGATGTAAGACATGGCAAGAAAGGGCGCACTCAAACCAAAGAAAAGGAGGATTAACGCACAGGCTGTCCCCATTTTTCCCAGAAGAATATTCGAGGCGGTGAGGTTGGTGATGCTAAAAATTTCCATGCCGTTGCCGATTCGTTCGACATTGAGTCGCACCGAAGTGTACAGCGGGATGAAAAAATAGGCCGTGGCAAAAAGCACGGCATAGATGGCGTTAAAATAGTCCTTCCCAAATTCCGAGAGCCCGGTCCCAGGCAGCTCGACAAAAAGCATATACGCTGAGGCTCCCAACAAGGCAATCAGTAGCACAGCGATGGCAAACATGACGAAGCGGTTACGCGTTGCTTGGCGTAATTCGAGCATAAGAATCGGGCTGACCCGATCTTCTATGTTGGCAAGGCTCTGAAAACGAATCATCGCACCGCTGTCTGATTTCGCATGTTCAATCCTCGTTCTTCTCGAGAAGCTTTTAAATCGGCAGCGTAAAGCAGACGAGAGGTCGAGCAAGCGGGGCCTGGGTAAAGTCAGTGTCCGCGATAAACAAGGCACCTGCGTTCGGATTTTTCGCACGTAGTTCAGTCGACATTCCTTCGTCCGCGGTGGTGCAAATCAGTTTAACCGAACCATCCATCTCGACAAATTCGGGGCAGGTAACACGCGGCGATTGAGGGAAAACCCACTCTGCCTCAAGCTTACCTGTGGTAAGGTTATATTGGCGAGCACTACCTTGGGTAACGTCATGCGGGTTGTAAAATGCCACCACGGTGCTCTTCCCATCTGGTGTCCCACGCATCCCATCCGGGAAATGTCCATCGCCTTCAAAATCTAAAATGGTTTCGGGCTCTGAAAGAGTGGCTGATTCCGGATCGAAACGATATTTTCGTACCTTTAATGTTGGGGTATCAATATCGTATAATACCGCGGAACCATCTTCAGAGGTTTGAAAAATTTTTCCGTTTGAACAGGTCTGACCTCCCTGAATCGGAATAACTTCATGCGTTGCTTGGCGATAGAAATAAATGTGAGCAATTGTATCACTGAACCGGACATCCTTGCTGCCAAAGATCAGTCCGCCAGGAATCGCGATCCCGTCATTGATCACGGTATGCTCGTTCGGTAAAATCGAGAGTTCAGTTTGGATCACTTGGGCAGTTTCTATATTGAGGTAAGCCAATGAGCGTTCAAGCCCGAGGACGAGCCAACCCTCTTGATCCGTTTCAGCCAAAAAGCCAGGTCGCCCCGGCACATCGATTCGACGATTCACCCCACTGGCAAGGTCCAATAAGCAAACCGATCCTTGGGTTAGATCTGCCGCATGCTGAATCGCCACCCAAGCCAGTAAACCGTTTCGCAAGCGGGTTGGACCTTCCGGTAAAAAGCGTAGATCTTCGGAGTCAGGGGTAAATAAAACTTCTGCAGTGCGCGTTTTTGACATGCTAACTAATTAAAGGGCGTGGCGGTAAATAACAAGACTGGAACCGAGTTGAGGGGTTTACAATTTCACTAAAAAGCAGCTGCCGAGTGGGCTTGGTTCAAGTTCAACATCGCCACCTAGGCGACGGGCGAGTCTCCGGGACAAGGCGAGTCCAAGTCCAACCCCAGGTGAATTGCCTGCGGCCGCTTGGGCGGACTTACGAAACGGCTTGAATAGCCCTCGTAATTCAGACTCTGGTATACCAGGACCAAAATCTTGAACTCGAATCGAACGATCTTCCGCCCTGATAACAATCCGTCGGTCTTCATTCGCACTGACCCCATATTTACAGGCATTGTCCACGAGGTTGAGAAGAATTTGCTCCACGAGGGCCACGTGGGAAATAAAACGAGATGAAGAACGTACATCAACGGTTAGCTCGAACTGATCCCGTTGTGCCCGGGCGGTTAGGCTTGGCTCGATGGATGTCATGAGGATTTCGGTAGTGGTCTCATCCTTGGCATGGACCCCACGATGCTCCAGCTGGGCATAGGCCATAACGTTTTCAACCAAATGGCCTAAGCGTTCGCTTTCTTGATGCAGGGACTCCAAGGCGGACTGACGTCGGGTTGGATCAGAAATAACCCCATCTGCTAGCATTTCCGTATTCAAGCGGAAGCTGGTTAATGGGGTGCGCAGTTCATGGCTTACGGCTGAAACAAAATCACTTTGCCGACGACTGAGACGCATCATCCCCCAAAGAAGCCCTCCCAACCCACACATCGCGACAAGCAGACTCGTCCAGGTGAGTACCAATGGGAATTTCAAAGGGGATCCTTCGATCTGAGGCAATCCATTTACCATGCCTGGATAAAGTTGAACCGGTAAGAGAGCTAAGCGCCGTGAAGGTGGGACCGACGATAATTCATCCACGGGTTCGATACGTGCCTCGGGCAAAACGTCTTGGATATCAGCAAGCAATGCCGCCTTCATTTCAGGCCAATCCAACCAGGCACCTTGAATTTGAGGTTCTCCGTCTTTGATAACCGTGCGCGCCAAAATCAGAAGGTCGTTAACCCAAATCGGCTGCATACGATCATAAGTGATACCGACTTGAACATTGGTGCTTAGCATCGCGGTCTCGAGTTCTTCGCAGGCGCAATTCTCAATCACAGTCTGTAACTCCAGCCCTTGTACCGTGCTCACGAGTTGCTGCGAATCAGGAACCTGAGGCGATCGAATGGCCGATAGAGATGAGCAGGTAAAGTGAACCCGAATATTTTCAGGTTGCTGTTTAAGCAATGGAGACGGGATCAACGGAGCGGGACAGTCATCTCCATCCGAACGAAGAAAATTTTGAATAGGAATAAAGGCCTCGTAGTCTTGATGAGGGCGATTGCTTTCCTGCATCAATAACGGAGCAACGAGAGAATCCATCCGCCAAATAGCTAAACGAATCTGCTCTTCGATTTTTAAAGCCGCCGCGCTCTCTTGCTTTACTTGATGAGACTGCACGGCAATCCGACTGGCCACCGCTAAAGCGTAAATCAGCATGACCAAGATCCCGAAATAGGCGACCCAAATGAGAGACGTTTTTTTCATTTGGCCACCCTCGGTTCAAACATATAGCCTTTCCCGCGCACGGTGAGAAGGATGCTAGGTTTGGCGGGATTTAGCTCAAGTTTCTCACGTAGGCGCGCGATGTGCATATCGATGGTCCGAGTTTGTGCGCCACTGTTCATCCGCCACACCCGTTCGAGTAGCTCGTCACGCGAGATCGCCCGACCTCTATTCCCAGCGAGATAGCGTAATAAGGAGAGTTCTCGCTCGGATAAATCAATACGATCTCCGTTCTCTTTTTGGATTTCTGAGCGCTCAAGGTCGATGCTCCCGCCGGTGAAAGCAATTTGACGAACATCCTGTGGTCGCTCGGCGCTTCGACGCATGACCGCTTCCATTCGGGCAAGGAGTTCTTTAATGCTAAAGGGTTTCACGACGTAATCGTCGGCCCCAAGTTTCAATCCTCGAATCCGGTCATCTTCGTCCCCGAGTGCTGTCATAATGATAACTGGAAGGGTCGGACGGGTCAGGCGAACCTCAGCCAAAATTTCCAATCCAGAGCAACCAGGTAAGATGAGGTCTAAAAGCATCAGGTCACAATCTACCTGCACCGCCAGGCGCTTTCCTTCGAGTCCATCGGATGCACTATGAACCTCATAGCCCGAGGTTTGAAGCGCAGTGGTCATGGCATCATGAATCGCAGGGTCATCTTCGATGAGGCATATTGTCTTGGTTCGTCGCATGGAGACTCTTAGTATAGCTTAATCTACCTGCATGTGGCTGTAACGCACTTGTAAAATGCGTTTTGTGGATTATCCAAATGCATAAGCTTTTTAAGATAGGAAATAGAATGGCAAAACTTGGAGTCAATATTGATCACGTGGCGACCTTACGACAACAGCGCGGGACCCCCTACCCCTGCCCTGTAGAAGCCTCATTGGTTAGTGAAAAAGCGGGTGCATATAATATTACAGCCCATTTGCGTGAAGATCGCCGGCACATCCAAGATCGGGATATTCATGGTATTTCCGATGCGATTAGTATTCCGCTGAACTTCGAAATGGCCAATCACCCAGAGATGGTAAAACTTGCCCTGAAAATTCTGCCTGGTGAAGCCTGCCTTGTCCCCGAACGCCGCGAAGAATTGACCACGGAAGGTGGCCTGAACGCTACGGGACAACTGGAGCAGCTCAAGGGGCCGGTTGGCGAGATGTTGGCAGCCGGAATTGCTGTCAGCCTGTTCATTGAACCAGAAAAAGGTCAAATCGACACCGCTGCAGCCTTAAACATCCCCGTCATTGAGCTTCATACCGGAACCTACTGCGAATTAACCGGCGAAAAGCGGGCAAATGAGCTTGTGCGCCTTAAAACCGCGGCTGAATATGCACATTCGCTCGGTATTCAGGTAAATGCAGGGCATGGGATCACCTTGGACAATGCTCAAGGTATCCTAGAAATCCCTCACATCGACACCCTAAACATTGGTCACAGCATCATTTCTCGGGCTGTTTTCACCGGTTTGGAGGCCGCAGTGAAGGAAATGATCGCGGTTCTAAAATAAAATCCGAAAAAATACCAAAATGGGGGGAATAGAACACCCCACGCCTTCGATTCAGCCAATAAAGACACTTTATTGGATTGAATCTCAATGGTACCACGCAAACTAAAATCGGACTCTGCCGGAAGCGACAGCACGGAGCTAACGCTTATTTTGGATCAGAACCACAACGTCTTAGACGTCGAAGGGGGTGCCTCTTCGGACGATATGATTGATTCATTGCGTGGGCTTTGCATCAAATCACCCATCAAATCTCATAAAAAGAAGACATCTCGCATCGAAGCGGGATCCCCTTCGAAGGTCAGCCAAACCTGCGGACGTTACGTTCTTACGGGGACGATTACTGACGCCCCATCTGGAGATACAAAATTATTCGCGGCGACGGTTACTTTTAATCCAGAAATCACGCCGGCAAAAGGCAGTGCGCCAGCCGAAGCCGTCATCACGGAAAACATTCCTCAACCTCGTGATACCAAAGCTCGAACCAAAGCAAAAAAGAAAGCGGCTAAAAAGTCACCCGCTTCGAAAAAAAAGCCGACGGCTGCTTCAAATGCACCGATCCTAGTTTCCAATACCCCGAAGGTCCCGGCAACGCCCGTGGCATCCGTTCCTCTTAACCGCCTAAAAAAATTCTCTCCAGCCATGCAACTAGTGTTAAAAAATCCAATGATGGGTTGGGTACAGTTCGATAAAAAAGGTAAAATTATTGAAGCGATTGGGCATGTGCCTGGAAAATTCAAGGTAGGTGCGAAACCAAAGTTTGATCCGAAAACCAAGGAGTACACGGACGGCGGCAATTTCTATCGAGTAACGACGAATTCCACGAAAGAAACCGTGGATTGCCTTTTCGAAGACATCACAGAGATGCGGAGACTTGAAAAGCAGGCGGAAACATCTCGTCGCATGCAAACCCTCGGTGGCATGACCTCCGGGGTCGTACATGACCTTAACCATTTTATGACCTCCCTTTACGGGAACCTGAGCCTCGTTCGTCTTGGCGGCAAACTTGATAAGGAAGATGATACCATGCTCGGCGACTGCGAAGAAGCCTGCGAAAGCATGGTCAATATGACACGCGACTTGGTTCAGTTTGTAAAAGGAACTCGCGTTGCTCCAGAACCGATCGATGTGATCGCAGCCATTCAAAAAAGCCTCTCTTACTCGCTCATGAGTTCTAAGGTTAAAAGCAACCTGCGTGCATCGAAAACAGATATCCTCGTGACGGCAAGACAGTCACAGCTTATCCAACTCTTTTGCAACCTGATGTTCAACGCGGTGGAAGCCATGGGCGATGAAGGCCTACTTTCAGTCAGCTGTGAACAGATCAGCAAGGGGAATAAAAAACAGGTGGTCATCGAAATCGAAGACTCAGGGCCCGGCATGAAGCAAGTGAAGCTTGATGCTTTACTTGGTGCAGATCTGAGCCATGGCGACGGATTAGGAATCTGGATTAGCCGGTCGCTAGCCGAAGAACTCGGTGGAACCATCGAAGCGGTAAGCGTGCCTGGTGAAGGTACGAAGTACACCGTCACCCTACCCGCGGCCAAAGTCCCCAAGGCGAAAAAAACAAAAAAGAAGTAACTTCGGGATTCACGTATTCATTCATTATCGCGATACTGACGCTTAGCGCTTCAGTGGCCAAAGATCCTCAAGGACTTGTCCCTCAAGGCGTTTTTTTTTGACTCATCATGACTCGCAGAGCCTTCATGAGACAGGAGTTTGAGATACCGTAAGTTGGGCTCCGTCCCAATGTTGTCATAGGTTCCTTCACGGCGTCGGCTCGGAGAGCCAACCTACGACTGAATAACCTCGGTTTCAACTTAGCTCTTCACGGATACGGTAAGCCAAAGCTTTTTTCGTATAAGGCTTGTGGATGATACTGGTATCGCCTGACAATTCGCCGCGAGATTCATGGAATTCATTTTGGGTATACCCAGAAATGTAGATGACTTTGAAGGTATCCCCGTATGTTTCACGTAAGCTACTCACCATCGCCACGCCGCTCATTTTCGGCATAATCACATCCGTGAGCACCAAATGAATGTCATTGTGGTGCTCCGCATAGAGGCTTAGTCCTTCTTCGCCATTACGGGCAGAAATTGTGTTGTAACCGAGTGAGTTTAGCTGACGCAGAGCAAGGTTTAAGACACTCGCATCGTCGTCTACTACCAAAATGGTTTCGTCACCAACCGGCAAGATAACCTGAGTGTCCTCGCCTGCAACCTTCTGATCTAGCTTCGTGGCGAGGGCGGGAAAATAGAGTTTAAATTCAGTCCCAGCTTCAGGTTCGCTCAACAGATCAATATACCCGCTACTTTCTTTCACGATGTTAAACACATTTGAAAGTCCAAGCCCGGTTCCTTTACCAGCCTCTTTGGTGGTAAAGAATGGCTCAAAGATCTTGGCTCGGATTTCTTTAGGAATGCCAGATCCGTCATCCTTCACGCTAAGCATCACATAGGGACCTGGATTTAAATCATAATGCGAAGCACAAAAATCTTCATCGAGTTCGGTCATGCGAGTTTTGATTTCGATCCGACCACCTTCAGGCATCGCATCGCGCGCATTCACGCAAAGGTTCATTAAAATCTGCTCGATTTGACCGGAGTCGGCTTCGATTGCAGAAAGGTCATCTTCGGTATTTAAAAACAATTCAATCGAAGAACCGAGAGTACGTCGAAGCAGGGTTTGAAAATCTTTGATCAGAGCCGATAGATCTAATTGCCCGCGTTGAATCTCTCGCCGCCGCGAGAAAATCATTAACTGCCGAACGAGGTTCTGGCCTCGCTCCCCCGCACTGATGACAGCAGAAATGTCTGGGGCATTCGGATGTTCACTGCCGAGGTCTTCATCAATTAATCGGCTGAAACCCAAAATCGAGGCGAGGAGATTATTAAAATCGTGAGCGATACCTCCAGCGAGATGCCCAATCGCCTCCATCTTTTGCGCCTGACGCAAACTTTCTTGGCTAAGTTTTAATCGCTCGGTAGAAAGCTGCCTTTCGATGCAGGCCCCCATCACATGCGAAAACGTATTTAACCCATCAATTTGAGCGTTCCTTAAGTCTAGACTTCCAGTGGTATCCTCTAAAAGTAGAATACCCCAAGGTTTATGCCCCACCAGAATGGAGGATGCTGCAAAAGAATAGACATCTTCCAGCTCCATCGCTTCGCGGCTCACTCCGGTCAAATTCGACGTTTTCGTGTGCAACACATTGGACCCTTCGAACAAACTCCAAAAGTCTGGCGCGGATTCTGGATCCCAACGACGCCCTTCCTCAAAACTCGGCGTGCCGTTTGTAATTCCACCCTCGATGTGCCAGCGGGTATCCAAAAACAGCGATTCAATCTGCTCGATTTCAGATCGTCTGCGCAAAGATACTTGGGGGACTTCCAGGATATTTCCGAGTTCTGGTAAAACTTCTTCCAAACTTTGACGCCAATTGGTCGAACGCAGGAGTAAATCTGATGCATCACGGACCCCTTGCAAAATTCGCTCGCGCTGGGCTCGACGTTCAGCCGATGCCGCCAAAGATTCTAAATCAGTTAAATGATTTAGTTCTAATGAACGTCCCTCATATAAGACTTGGCAGGAATCAAATTGAATCCGAACCGCATCCCCACGTTGACGCTTAAGCTGCGCCTTGATAACGCGATCTATGGTCTGAGTTTGAAGGGGCGTTGCGAGATCTGACTCCATCGTAACCAGATCATTAAAGTTCATTGCCCGTAACTCACTGCGAGAATATCCGCTCAATAGGGCCATGGCCTGATTCACTCGGACAATTTGCCCGTCGGTTTCGCACAAGATAATAGGACCTAGAACGTCCTCAATAAGTTGGTCGATCGACTGTGCCTGTAACCGATGCTTCTTTTCGCTTTCCTGCACACTCCGTTGCACATTCAGATAAGCCAAAAACATGAGCAACAGCGCAATAAACAACGCAACTGTGGCGGTAATCCAAACGGATGCGATTACCGGCACAAAGATTTCTGAACCGCCCAATATGCCTCCAAGAAGCGGTTCAGTTAGATGACTAAAATGCAAAAGAATACCCAACCGTGATGATCATAATGATTTTCAATATCTTTCAATAATCAATTCTTCTGAAACTGCAAATATATCTCTAAGCAAAGCTGATCTGATACCCACAGCAGGTCAATCAAAACAGAAGCCAAACACATCTCAGGATGAATTGGGTTCAAAACAAAGGCATTGAATCCCTGCAGGAAAATTGAGCCTTTGTGGGTAACCTAGTGGTTAAATCGTGGGGTAAATCGTGGGGTAAATCGTGGGTTATCAGTCGGTGATTAGTGGCTTACGCCAACAGTTAAAAAGGGCTTAGCGGTTTCGATCGTTTTGGGACCGATGCCATGAACCTTATTGAGTTCATCAACTGAAAGAAATGGACGGGCTTTGATAATCCGCTCCGCCAAGGATGGACCGATTCCGTCGATTTGCTGGAGTTCTTCGCTTTCGGCCTGATTGAGATCGAGCGGTTCCTCTTTTGACAGGGTGCTGAAAGCGCCAAGAGTCAATGCCTTCAGTTCACGGGTATCATCTCGTTGCTTCCGTCGCATAGCAACCAGTTGTTCTGGATTTGAGTGAGCCCAGATTCCTTGTTTTTTTACGGCCGCGACGAGTTCGGCATCAGTTAAGAAGAGGTCGTATTCTTCCGAGGAAATACCATCTGGACGAGTCCGTTTTACTCCGTAGCTTCGAGCTAACCCTTTTGTGATAAGAACTTGTGCGAGGTCTTCGCCGTTTGAAAGCGTAATCATTCCGTAGATCCGAGGCTTTTTGGAGCGGCCTAAAGCGCGGGCTTTAGCAGTGTGAACCGTAAATGGTTGCTCGCTCAGAAGGGCGGCCACGGTTTTTCGCGCTTCACGTCCACTGGCGATGATCCGGGCTGGTTCCACAGCAAAATGCCGCGCTTGTTCAAGCACCCGCCGACGATCAGAGTCGGATGATACGGTAGTTTCGGCGCAGTCCACGAAATAGAGGCGTAAGACATGCTCTTCCTGATTGATCATTACGCGAAAACTATCCCCGTCCCCATATTCGGTTGGAAGGTAGGTGCATCCCGGATAGGTCACAAGCTCAGCCGCGATCGTGCTGCTTGGCAGACACGTGCAAGCCAACAGACAAAAACAAAGGAGCGCAGTGAGCCTTGATATAGCCAAACACGTTTGCGTTTTGAGCGCGATAGATCTGAGATTTAGAAATGGGTTCATTCTGAATTTATCCATTAAAACATAGAATAGTTTCCTAAAACCGCAAACTTCTTATGAACTTATCATCAAGTTATTAACAGCTCTTAAACAGCTAGTTTAAGGCGACAAACAGGATTTTTACAGGTTATGCACAGCTTGTCATTTCGATGAAGCGACCGAACTGCTAGCCTTAAATAGGATCGTCTCTGTAGTCATGGCAGCTACGGGCCTATTTTTTGGAAGTGCTTTGATTTACTTCGATTTCCTCGACCAAACCATCATTAAACACGATCCTCGATTTTTCATAACTCACGGGAATGTGCTGAAAACGATTCCGGGTGATCTGATCATCTAACGTACGTGCATAGCCAGATCGGGTACGTCGGGTTAAACCAGGGTGCCCGTAGGGCGAATATCCCGTGTCGACCATGCGATATTTGGTGCCGTTGTAGACCCAAATTTCGCGATTGCCTTCAATAGTGTGCTTTTGGATTTTGCGACTAGGCGGTCCCCAAGCTAGGTTCACTTGGGTTTTCGAAAAGCCGATATTGATTTGGCCTTTGCGAATTAAGGTTTTTGCCCCTTCGTCCATTGCAGAGAACGCTTCAGCGTTATCAGCGATTCGGGTCTGTGGACTGGAGCTCTGGCAGCCAAAGCTGCATGCCAATCCGGCCGTAAAGAGGCATAGCATAGGTTTCCGGTCGATTTTCTTCAGCAAGCCAAGGATCCGGCAGAAAAGTGGTATGGCGAGGATTTTCATATCATCAGTATACACGGACAGCCCTCTCGCATCAAATACAGGGCGTATCAGAAAAAATACTTCGGCTTAAATCACCAATTTCAGGTCATTTGGACCCAAACTTGCTTATTAATAGAACGAGACCAACGAGAATGATGATATTCGTCATAACCTGCTGGAAATAAGAGAGAAACATATAAGGGCCGACGTGTAGAGGCTAAAGAATTCGCAATGATTTTCAATAAAACGAGAAAATTCATCACGCTTTTCGTGATGACTATCCTGTGCTACGGCCTTGGGAAAGCTCAGGTTGAGTTACCTCAGCATGTTCAAAAGACGTTGGGCAAAGAAGGCAGAATTTTGCCGGGGCTGAGCAATTCCTCGGGAGCGAGCTTTTTCCCGACCCGCCCCCTTCCTGACCTGCCCGGCTTCAAGGTTTCAATTGGATCGCAAGGCCTTTACCGGCTTTCTCGGGTTGCCCTGACATCTGCGGGTGTGAGCCCTACCAGCCTTCGTGGCGCCAATATACGGATGTTTCATCGTGATGAAGAAATCGCTATTTGGGTGTCCACGGATGGGACATTTGGTAGTTCGGATCACGTCACATTTTATGGGGAAGGCTCCCGGGGATCGCATACAAGCGAAGAAGCATATTGGCTGGTCGTCGATCCACAGAAAACTGGTCTGCGTGTAGAATCGGTGGGCGGGGAAACTCTAGCGAACCAACCTGAAGTCACGAGTTACAAAGCCACAGACTACATTCGGGAAAAATTGATTTTTCGTCACAATTATCGATCTCATGATGAAGATATCGATCACATCGACATGGATAAGTTGTTCGTCAACACTCCCCGTCCATTAACCTTTTCGGTTAGTGATTTAGACTCTGCGGCGGGGCCAGCAACGATGTACGTCAAAGCCGCGGATCTAGAGTATCAAAACGTAAATCTGAATCAAACCCCACCATCCCAGCAGCTTCGATTTGCAAGCGGAGGCAGTTTGCTAGGCAGTCTTTCATTTCAAAGAAATGGCCGAGATTGGTACAAACGAGAATTCCCTAGTAATTTAATCGGGAACGGAAACCAAACCATCAGCCTCGAGCTCACCACCGGAAGCGGAGCTTTCTTGGTCGCAGCCGCACTAGAATACCCTCGCACCCTCAAAGCTCAAGCTGGCAAGCTGTCATTCGACGGCGCAATTGGCGCGCGGAATTACAAAGTCACAAATCTAAGCTCATCGTCCCTGATGGTCTTGGACATTACAGATTCAAATCGCCCTAAACAGCTTCGCAATCCGAGCGTAAGTGGATCCGGAGGTAACCGGACGCTTCGCTTTGGGCATATCGCAGGGCAATCGACCACCTACTATTTATCTCAAAACAATCTCATCCAAGCCGCGAGCATTCAGGCTGTTCCAGCGCCTACACTGATTGATCCTAATCAACGAGCAGACTATATTATCATTACCGACCGCTCGGTATTTTCATCGGTTGACACCTTAGCTAACTACCGACGCGGCCAAGGGCTTGAGGTTCGGGTGGTCGACATGCAGGAAATTTACGACCAGTTCAGCTATGGGATCAAGACTCCTGAAGCGATAAAGAACTTTCTAGGCTACGCTTACTATAACTGGCGACAAAGTCCCCCGCGAATGGTTCTTCTTTTGGGAGCGGCAAATATCGACAGCCTCAACACCATGAGCGGAAGCAACAAACCGGATATCGTTCCGACCTGGTTTAGTGGATCTTCTTTCAATTACGCTGCAACGGATTCGTGGTTTGGTGCAGTCAAAGCGGACCCCTATCCTACGGATCAAAAACACAACCTGATGGACATCACCGTGACCCGCCTTCCACTACGAAATAATACGGAACTAAATTGGGCCATCGCAAAAATTCAGTCCTACGAAGCGGCACCACGCTTCGCGAGCTGGCGGAGCAAAAACTTCATGGCCGCCGCGGAGACAGACAGCAGCTTAAATTTTGAAGGTTTAACCGAAAACCTTAGGCTTAACTACTGTGCGCCAAATGGAATTTCCACCGTCACTTCTTATGGTGATGCGGTGGGGCATCCAGCGGTCAAATCTTCAATACTGAATGCTTTTGTAAACAATAACAGTATGATTGGTTTTTCGGGACATGGTATTATCACACGCTGGCAAGGAATTCTTCAAATCCCCGACATCGCGAATCTAAACAACACGGTGTACCCCATCGTCACCGCCTTTGGTTGCAGCACAGCGGCTTTTGGAATGGATTCGGATTCGGGGTGCCTCGGAGAAAGTTTTGTTCGCATCCAACGAGGCGCCGTAGCATCCATTGGGGCGACAGATGACGCCCAGTTGAACGTGCACTCACGTATCGCAGAAGGTTTCTTTCGTAGCAACTACGATGAGAAAGTATACCGAATCGATCGCGCATATAAAAACGGACTCCTCGACGCCTATAACTTTTCCTTTGGAGTCAATGAGATCAAATTTTACGCCCTCTTTTCCGATCCAGCCTTGGTCCTAAACCCTGAAGGGTCACCCAGTGCAGATAGTGATTTTGATGGGATGCCAAACGGCTGGGAAGTCATGCATGGGCTCGAGCCATGGATCGACGATGCGTCAGACGATCCAGATTTCGACGCGCTGACTAACCTGCAGGAATACCAACATAGTACCCATCCACAGGACGATGACACAGACGAAGATGGAATGATCGACAGTTGGGAAGTGGTCATCAATTCGAATCCCCTGTCGAGTGATTCGGACAATGATGGGATGCCAGATGCCTGGGAATGGAAACATGGTCTGGCGATCAATGCGTATGATAAATTTGGTGACCTTGACAATGATGGGCTAACGAATTTTCAGGAATACACTCTGGGGACCTTTCCCGATTATGCCGACAGTGATTTTGACGGGCTAGACGACCGAGCGGAAACACAGACCTATAACAGCGACCCGCATACGCGCGATACAGATGGCGACGGATTGTTTGACGGGGAAGAAGTCGAGGACTACTCGACATCCCCCACCTCGAAAGACAGTGACAATAATGGAATTCCAGATGGCTGGGGGCAACGTCCAAACGATCCAGCCCTGCTAGGCGCTCCCACCGGGGACGCAGATGGAGATGGCTTAAACCACCTAGCCGAAGCGGCGGCAGGGACAAACCCTTTAAACCCAGACACGGATGGCGACGGACTAACCGACGGCTATGAGGTCAACACCAGCAATTCCTCTCCCCTTCATACGGACACAGATAACGATGGGGTAGATGACCGGCTCGAAGATAACGATGGAACCAATCCGAACTCGCCTGATACGGATGGGGATCAACTTCCCGATCTGTTTGAGCGACTAAATGACACCGACCCTTTAGTTAATGACGCTGCGGCTGATCCAGACAATGACGGGCTTTTGAACCTAGGTGAATATTTGAATGGAACGCGGGCTAATGATTCCGACACAGATGACGACGGGCTAAATGATGGTGACGAGGTTCTCACCCACATGACAGATCCTCTCGATACCGATTCAGATAATGACGGTCTGCTAGACGGGGAAGAAATCGCACCGCACGGTACCGACCCACTCAATGCCGACACTGATTCGGACGGGATCGATGATGCGACAGAGGTAAGCAACAATTTTGACCCGAATGACACAGACAGCGACAATGATGGAATGCCAGATGGATGGGAATATAGCAACGGATTGAACCCACTTGGTAATGACACCGCCCAAGACCCGGACAACGACGGACTCAACAATCTTGCAGAGTTTAACGAAGGCACAGATCCACGTGACGAAGACACCGATAGCGACGGCTTGATCGATGGGGCGGAGGTCAATACACACGCTACAAACCCGACTCGGTACGATACGGACAACGATGGCGCCAGCGACGGCAAAGAGATCCTTACGAGCGGTACGAATCCCAACTTGCGTGATACCGACAGCGATGGCATGGATGATGGCTTTGAAATCACCCGAGGGCTGAACCCACTTTTTAATGATGCGGCCCTCGATCCAGATAATGACGGCCTCACCAATCTCCAAGAGGAGTCATATAACCTCGATCCCTTTAACCCAGACACCGATGGTGACGGCCTAAGCGACGGTTATGAATCTGTAAACAATCCGCACGCATCCATGACTGATACAGATCGTGACGGGCTAAACGATGGTCAGGAAGTGAACGTCTATGGAACCAATCCAAATCGGCGCGACACCGATGCAGATGGAATCAGGGACGGTGACGAAGTGAATACCTACAACACAAACCCCAATGTGGATGATTCGGACCTTGATGGCATCGAGGACGGGGATGAAGTCGCCAACGGACTCAACCCTTTGGTTGCGGATGCAAGTGCAGACCCCGACAACGATGGCATCTCAAATATCGATGAAATCGCAGACTACACAGACCCCCTTAACGACGACTCTGACTCCGACGGCTTGAAAGACGGCGTGGAAAAAGCGATTGGTAGCAATCCGAATCAACGGGATACGGATGGCGACGGGCTGTTTGACGGGGCGGAACAACTTACCCATGGCAGCTCTCCCCTACTCGCCGATTCAGACTATGATGGGATGCCTGACGGCTGGGAGGTATCAAACGGCCTAAACCCAAACCTCAACGACGCGTTACTTGATGCCGACGGCGAAGGCATTCCGAATTACGAAGAGTACGAAATCGGGAGCGACCCGCAGGTCACCGATTCCGATGGCGACAGCATCGACGATCTCCTAGAACAATTGTTCGGCACCTCGGCCAACTCGAGCGATACAGACGGCGACGGCATGCCCGATGACTACGAAATTTCTCACGCCCTAGATCCATTGGTTGATGACGCGAATGAAGATCCGGATGCCGATAGCCATTCGAACTATGGGGAATATTTAAACGGAACCGATCCGAACAATCGTGAATCGGTCTTCCTGCTTCGGATCCGTAGCGTCACCGCGCTGAATGTCATCTTGGAATGGAACAGCTTTACGGGGCAGAGTTACCGTCTGATGTCTTGCGCAAATTTGGGGCAAAGTTTCACCACGATCAGCTCCGGCATTCCAGCCACTCCGCCAATGAACAGTACTTCCGTATCGCCAAATTCCCTTCAGTGCTTTAAGGTCGAAAGCGAATAACCGGCTCTCAGTGAGCTGAAACGCCCACATTTGTCGTCAGGAAAGTATGCTTCAGATTGTCATCAAATTCGTCATCACCGCTGCAATCGTAGTTGCGGTTTCAGAAATCAACCGCGTGAGCGACAAGCTCTCCGCCCTGCTTATTGCCCTGCCGATCACATCCCTCTTGGCGATGTTTTGGATGCATACCGAGGAGCAAGGAAACGAAAAGATCGCCAGTCACGCGGAAAGCACCTTCTGGTTTGTGCTTCCGACCTTGCCCATGTTTCTCGTGCTTCCTTGGATGTTACGCCACGGCTGGGGCTTTTGGCCCGCGCTAGGAATCAACGCACTCATGACCATTGCCCTCTTTTTTGCCTTGGCCGCAATTACCCGAGCCTGCGGCATGAATGTGCTATAGGCCGTGTTAAGACACGATCTCGCCCTCTATTGGGCGATAAAATAACCGTATTTTGCGCCTTCAACACAACGACTGTGATTTTTCTTACATAATTGTGTTGGTCACCTTCCAACAGTTTGCCATGTGGATAGGAAACATTAAAATCCACAGGAGAATTGTATGTCGGAAGCAGATATCGGTCTAATTGGCCTTGCTGTCATGGGCGAAAACCTCGTCCTCAATATGGCCAACCATGGCCACTCAGTATGCGTGTATAACCGCACCACCTCGAAAGTAGATAACTTTCTCGCGGGCCGCGCCCAAGACAAGCCAATCATGGGCGCTCACAGCCCTGAAGAGCTTGTTTCTAAACTTAAATCTCCTCGCAAGATCATGATTATGGTCAAAGCGGGTGGTCCAGTTGATACAGTCATCAACCAACTTGTCCCACTTTTGGACAAAGGCGACATCCTGATCGACGGCGGTAACAGCTACTGGCCAGACACCCAGCGTCGCACCAAAGATCTAGCCGAAAAAGGCATTCTCTTTGTCGGAACCGGCGTTTCTGGTGGTGAAGAAGGCGCACTAAAGGGCCCAAGCATCATGCCCGGCGGAAATCCAGACGCATGGCCTCACGTCAAAACCATCTTCCAAGATATTTCTGCTAAAACCACCGACGGCGAACCTTGCTGCGATTGGGTTGGCGAAGACGGTGCCGGACATTTTGTAAAAATGGTTCACAATGGTATTGAGTACGGCGACATGCAAATGATCTGCGAGATCTACGACATGATGAAACGTGGACTCGGAATGGGGAACCAAGAAATCCATGACATTTTCTCGAAATGGAATGAAGGCGTACTGGATTCCTACCTTATGGAAATTTCCCGCGACATTCTCGATCACAAAGACGAAGATGGCAATTACACCGTCGATATCATTCTCGACAAAGCAGGTCAAAAAGGCACCGGCAAATGGACTGCGATCAACGCTCTTGACGTCGGACAGCCACTCACCTTGATCGGTGAAGCAGTATTCGCACGTTGCCTCTCTGCCTTAAAAGACGAACGGGTTGAAGCAGAGAAAACCTTGAACGGCCCTGGCACGAAATTCGAGGGCGACAAAGCAGCCTTCATTGATGATCTTGAGCAAGCGCTTTATGCATCGAAGATCGTTAGCTATGCTCAGGGGTATCAAGTCATGCGCGCCTTTGGCCAAGAGCAAGGCTGGAAACTAAACAACGGCGGGATCGCGCTCATGTGGCGCGGTGGTTGCATCATTCGCTCTGTCTTCCTCGGAAACATCCGCGATGCCTTCGACAAAGACGAAAACCTCGTCAACCTGTTGCTCGATCCCTTTTTCGAAGAAGCCGTTGAAACTGCTCAGCATTCTTGGCGCCGTGTTGCGAGCCAAGCGGCTCTACTCGGAATTCCGATGCCAGCTATCAGCTCGGCCTTGTCCTACTACGACGGATACCGCACCGCGCGCTTACCAGCCAACTTGCTGCAAGCCCAGCGTGACTACTTTGGAGCGCACACCTACGAGCGCACCGACAAGCCACGCGGCGAATGGTTCCACACCAACTGGACCGGACGCGGCGGAACCACTTCGTCATCTACCTACGACGCGTAGACACAAGAACGATGCCACCTTACCAGCCTTACGGCCTTACCAGCCTTACGACCTTACCAGCCTTACGGCTAAGAAGTTTGTGGACTGTGGCATAACCAAACAAGCAAACCCTGGGTACAAGCTTCTGCTTTACCTGGGGTTTTAATTAAACAAAGAATTTTAGATATCATGAAAATTGAACAACTCTTTTCCGTAGACGGCCTTGTCGCTGTCGTAACTGGTGGAACCGGTGTCCTTGGCGGCGCGATGTGCAAAGCCCTCGCGGCCAACGGCACCAAAGTGGCTGTACTTGGACGCAGCGAAGAAAAAGCGAAAAATATTCTCGCTGAAATCGAATCAGTTGGTGGCACGGCTGCCTTTTATTCGGCCGACCTTTTCGACCGCGATGCACTCCAAGCCGTGGCTGATAAAATAATCGCTGACTGGGGCAAAATTGACATCTTGGTCAACTGCGCAGGCGGGAATCGCGCCGGTGCGACGTCCACCCCAGAGAACCCATTCTGGGGACTCCCTGCAGACGATCTTGAAGGCGTCATGAAGCTCAACATTGTTGGCTCCATGGTTCCCTCACAAATCTTCGGCAAAGCCATCGCGGACAATCCTGACGGTGGTACCGTGATCAACATCAGCTCCATGGCCGCGCTTCTCCCTCTTACGAAAGTGGTTGGGTACAGTGCCTCTAAAGCAGCGATCGATAACTTTACGCGTTGGTTCGCGGTGTTCATGAACCAAAACCACGGCGAAAAAATCCGGGTCAATGCCATCGCGCCAGGCTTCTTCCTCACCGAGCAAAACCGCTTCTTGTTAACCGACAAAGAGACCGGCGAGTTGACCCCACGTGGCGCGACCATCGCGGGACAAACCCCAATGGGCCGCTTCGGTGCACCAGATGAACTCGCAGGCGCCCTACTCTACCTCGTTTCCCCAGCAGCGAAATTTGTTACCGGCATCGTACTGCCGGTCGACGGTGGCTTCTCCGCGTTTAGTGGTGTGTAAGCGACGATCACAGATCCATCGCACCTAGACCGCTCGCTGCAAGGCGAGTGCGATAAAACTGCTCTTCTCCGGAAGAGCAGTTTTTTTATTATCGAATATGCTGAAGTTCCAATGGGGCAATTCTTGGTCACCGACCAAGTCAGCAATGCATGCCTGACCTGAAACTTCATGATGGCGTTTCAACACGGTTTCAACCACCAAGCAAAGCGCGGGAGGATGTGCCACAGTGCATGAGATTGATGACGGACGCTCGTCGAGAACCGACGGATTAAATATAGGCGGGGGTTTCAGAGACTGACCTGAAACTTCATGATGACGTTTCAACACGGTTTCAACCGCCAAGCGAAGTGCGGGAAGATGCGCCACAGTGCATGAGATTGATGACGGACGCCCGTCGAAAACCGACGGCTTAAATATAGGCGGGGGTTTCAGAGACTGACCTGAAACTTCATGATGACGTTTCAACACTGTTCCAACACTGTTTTAACCGCCAAGCGAAGTGCGGGATGATGCGGCACGATGTAACAAACCGGCGCATCTCGCGCTCAAGGTACATCCTCGCCTGAAAGGCGAAAACAGCGTAGCGATGGGCAACGCCCATCGATAGGTTATGGGCAACGCCCATCGATAGGTTATGGAGGCGGCGCCAAGTCTGAAAGACTTGCACAGATTGCGGACTTTTATGTCTTCAAGTACCCGAGTGCCTACGCACCTTCGGAGCTTAATGCTTTAGCCAGCTCGCAACCCCGAGGCAAGCCTCGGGGCTAAGTGCCGGCGCACCTTCGGAGCTTGATGCTTTGGCCAGCTCGCAACCCCGAGGCAAGCCTCGGGGCTAAGTGCCGGCGCACCTTCGGAGCTATGCACACCGGAAAAACCAACGAGTAAGGGTGCCACCTAAGCTGTGCAGTATTTAATACACAGTGGTGCATCCTCCCGTGCTTTGCTTGACGGTTGAAACCGTGTTGAAACGTTATCATGACCTTTCAGGTAAGATGATGTAAAACATTGAACGTGTTGCAACTGGCGTTTCGTCGGGAACCGACGGCTTATCATAGGCGGGGGTTTCAACCCCCGTTAAAAAGTGCAAACCATCGCGAGCGCCTACGCACCTTCGGAGCTATGCACACCGGAAAAACCAACGAGCAAGGGTGCCACCTAAGCTGTGCAATATTTATTACCCAGTGGTGCCTCCTCCCGCGCTTGCTTGGCGGTTAAAACGTTATCATGACGTTTCAGGTCAGATGATGTAAAATATGAACGTGTTGCAGCTGGCGTTTCGTCGGGAACCGACGGCTTATCATAGGCGGGGGTTTCAACCCCCGTTATAAAGTGCAAACCTTCGTCGTCAGGAACTGACGGTTTAGCAAAAGAGGGCTTTAGCCCGTACTCCGTATGATAAGTGAAAGCGTCCAAAGGGTCGTAATAGACGTGCTTTATCGTGAAAAAAAATGATTTCGGGGCCTCGAATACGTAAAGCGGGTTAAAGCCTCTTCATAATAAACCGTCGCGACGGTTTATCATGGCTAATCTAACGCTCTCAAATCCAGGCCATACATATGTGATCGAGAAACTACGAAAAAATATACGGGCTAGTTTCCCAACCATTCAGAGCGATAAAACGCGAGCTCCGCAGCGGAAGCTTGGATGTCGTAATGCGCGTCATGCGCCCGGGTGAGCCCATGAAACGCTGCAGAGGGAAACCACTGTTTCACCCACTCCGGATCATCTTTATCGATTAACCCTGCGGGTGCATTCCGAGTGTCCTGCCATTGAACTTTAAGCATGCTAACATCGACCAAACGGTAATGACAGCGGGCAATGAAATCTGGCATGAGGCGTCGCGCGATATGCCAATCATTGTGAATTGAATTTCCTGCTAACAACGGGCGATCCGACACAGACTCAGGATTCGGCCCCACCGCTTTTTCGATGTACGCAAGAATGCGCTTCTCTGCCTCAGCAACGGTTACCGCTTGAGGTGACCGAGCCGCTTCGACGATCTCGGGGATCTCAGTTTGCACCCACTCGCTCACCTCGACGTCGTCTCCGAGTTGGAGATATAGATTGAGATCTTCTTCCCCGGGAAGCAAACGGTTCAACTCCGCATCGGTTGCCATCAGGGCAACTTGGATGAAAGATGCATGATCGAGATCGAGCGAAGTAAATTCCGCGTCAAACCAAAGGTAGGCCGGACTCTTCGGCATGATCGCTTTCTCGGTGCTCACGCCTTAGCTCGCCAAGTTTCCACTGCAACTCGCATCCGATCAAGACCGGCTTGAAGCTGTTCGCGAGGACAGGCGAAATTCAGCCGCAGGTGAGTCGGATCACCGAAGTCAGCCCCGTCGCTGAGTCCAACCCCATGCGATTCGAAATAGGCGCAAGGATTCTCTAATCCAAGCGCGCTAACATCCATCCAGGCCAAGTACATCGCCTGCATTGGTCGTAAGCTAATCTCGGGCGTATGCTCTGCAATGAAGGAGTAGACTAATTCTCGATTGCTGCGCAGAACCTTGAGTAGTTCCTGACGCCAAGGTTCGCCATGTTTATAGGCTGCTTCACATCCTGCATAACCAAAACAATTGATTTCAGTGATAATTCCACGGCAGGCTTTCATCATCGCCAGCCGCATCTTCGCCTCTGGTAAGATAGCAAAGGCGCAGGCCAAACCAGGCACGTTGTACGTCTTGCTAGGTGCCATGAGCGTCATGGTTCGCTTGGCCGCTTCCTCATTCACGGTCGCGGTAGTGATATGTTTCACATCGTGGTCCAAGACCAGATCACAATGGATTTCATCAGAGATTAAAAGCAGGTCGTGGCGACGGCAAAAGTCGACCAAACGCTCGAGTTCTTCCCGATCAAACACCCGCCCAACCGGATTGTGCGGACTGCAAAGAATATACACCTTCGTTTCCGGCGTAACCGCGGCTTCCATACCATCAAAATCAAGGGTCCAACGATCGTTTGCATCCACGATCAACGGGACATCTTGCAGGGTGCTACCTTGCCATTGTGGCGCGAAGATGAACGGAGGGTAGACCGGTGAATTAATCATCACCCCACCCCCTTCATTGGCAAAGGCCTGACAGATTAAATTCAGAGCAGGCACAATACCAGGCAACCAGAACAACCACTCTGCTTTCACCTCATACCCATGCTCGCGCTTGAGGTAGGCGATGACTTCTTGTTCAACCGACTCATAAGGTTTGGTGTAGCCCATGACGCCATGATCCACTCGAGCATGCAAGGCATCTAAAACGGGCGGAGGAGAAGCAAAATCCATATCCGCAACCCAGAGTGGAATGATATCTTTGCCAGCGTACTTCTGCCACTTAAGAGACCCGGTCTGTTTGCGATCAATTTTTTGGTTAAACATGGTCTATTTCCTTTTGGGTTTTTTCGGAGTTGGTGTCTCAGGCGTTGTCTCAGGATTTGTTTTATCAGCACCGACTGGATCTGGAACATTGCGATCGACATCCGCTGTCTTTAGAAGCTCATCCACAACAGCGCCGACTCGTTTGTTTTTTAAATTCTGATGCAACAACTGCTCGATATCGGCTTTGGCTTCCTCGACAGGCACCTGCCGCTCAGCCTGTGTATCCGTCACCATGACGAGATGCATGCCAAATTGAGTTTGGAAGGGTTCGCTCACCTCACCAACCGCGAGATCAAAAGCCTTCTCTTCGAATTCCGGGACCATCTGTCCTTTGCGAAACCATCCAAGATCGCCGCCCTGATCTTCACAGTGCGAGGTGCGAATCGCCACCTCGGCGAAGTTAGCTCCCGCCACGATTTCTTGTCGAAGGTTTAACAGCTCCATGGTCACCGCACCAATGTCCATGCCAGGTTCAAGTTGGATCAAAATATGCGAAGCTCGTATTTGTTCGCTGTCGATAAAATGCGGCAGGTTCTTATCATAAAAATCTTGGATCTCGGCCATATCCGGCGGCGCAACATCCGCACAGATGGCCTCCATGTAATGCTGCAACTGCAAACGATCGCGGAGGTCTTCCGTAACCGAGTCGTCATCATCTGGGGTCAGTCGGTATTTTTCGTAAAACGGTTTGGGGCCACCCGCTTCACGCTTCATACGGTTCAATTCTTTTTGTCCATCCTTCACACTAGGACGTGGTTGTGTCTTCTGAGCTTCTTGCCGCAAGAGCAAGCGCTCAATCGCATTCTCTAGCGCATCCGCTTCGATTTCCTCTTCGGTCTTCTCTTGGGTCGGGTCGCCCTTGTATCGTTCTTGAAGAGAAATTCGCTCTTCAACCACCAAGGATTCAGGAAGGGGTTCGCCATTAACTGTGATCATAACGTGATAAAATTAGGGGGTAGCAGGATACGGAATAGAGAGCGGAATGGAGAGTTAAATAGAAAGCGGAATGGATAGTTAAATAGATAACGGAATGGATCAGTAGCAAACCTTGCAAAATGTCTGGATGTGCAGTTAGGGTGGATGCTTCAAGTGAACAAGTAAAAATCAATGTCGTCTCAAAACACAGCAGTATTAATGGTTTCCTGCACCGACCGTAAAGGTCTCGTGACAGCGGTGACCCAATTTATTCGCGATCACAATGGCAATGTTCTGGACCTTGACCAGTACGTTGATCCGTTGAGCAATGAATTCGTCATGCGCATCGAATGGGACCTTGAAGGATTCGATTTAACCATGGATGTGCTGCGCGAGCGCCTTGAGGTCCTCGCCATGCCCTTCAATATGGCTTGGGAACTTAACACCCAGATCGAGCCCATGCGCCTTGCGATTTTTGTCTCGAAAGAATCCCACTGCCTATACGACTTACTCGCTCGGGTGGACGCAGGAGAATTCAACGCTGAAATCCCGATCATCATCAGCAACCACGATACCCTCGCCCCAATCGCAGAAAAATTTGGCATCCCTTTTGAAGTCTTCCCGATCACCAAGGCAAATAAGGCGGAGCAGGAAGCCAAAGAAATCGCGCTTTTACGCGAGCACAACGTGCACACGGTTATCATGGCCCGATACATGCAAATTTTGAGTGCCGACTTTATTGCTGCCTTTCCAAATCGAATCATTAACATTCATCACAGTTTCCTTCCCGCCTTTGCCGGAGCGCGCCCGTATCATTCCGCCTATGATCGTGGAGTAAAACTCATTGGGGCCACCGCGCATTATGCTACCGAAGATCTGGATGAAGGTCCGATCCTCGCGCAAGATGTGATCCGTGTCTCGCACCGAGACTCGGTGAAAGATTTAATCCGCAAAGGAAAAGACGTTGAAAAAATCACCCTTTCCCGTGCGGTGTATCAGCATCTTCGCCATCGTGTTTGGGTCTACAGCAACAAGACGGTGGTGTTCGATTAAGCCATTCACCCGTGCAAGACAGTCCATTTTACTAGGAGGCTTCGCCCTCCTTCTGCTTTGCAGTAGTTGTCGCACCGTCGCTCCGATTGCAGAATCGGTCGACGACCTACAGCTCCGCGAAGAGCGTGGGCAAGCCGCCATCGCCTTGGCGACGCCAGCCGTCATCCTACTCGACAGCATTCGGCACGGCCATTTGGGCAGCGCGGTTTTAATTTCAGAAGACGGAATTTTCATGACTGCAGCTCACGTGTTAAAAAACGCGGGCTCGGTATTTCTCGTCAAGACACCAGACGGACGAACCGCAAGCGCGGAAGCGATCTGGGCCGACACAAAATCAGATATTGGCCTCGGACGAATCACCACCGCCGGACGCTGGCCGCACATCAACATACGTCTTGATCCAAAACCTTGGCATGGCGAATGGGTCATTTCCCTCGGGTTTCCGGATGGTATTAGCAATGGACGGGTTCCCGCCGCCCGAACCGGCCGTGTACGCCAATCACCAGGGATGTTTGGCAAACCATGGTTTGTCATCACCGACAGCGCCACCTTCAAGGGAGATTCTGGAGGCGCTCTGATCGACCTCAATGGCGACCTCATTGGGGTGCATTCCTGGTCCATTCACAGTCCTGCGAGCAACGCATCGGCGTCGATGACGCATGTAGAAAGTGCCCTGCGCATCTTACTCGAAACCCAAGATCCAAAAGAACAAGTCGCCCGCTTACGTGACTTAAAAGGCAACTTATTTGGCGGCACGCGATTTTATACCCGCATGATGCTTTCGGGCACCAAAGAATACTTCTCTCTAAGCAAGGTACCATTTGTCGGAAGTCATCTCGACTGGCATTTACGTCCAGATCAGGACCATGCTCGTCACCACGTCTCGGTTTTGGAAGCATTCACCTCGTCCATTTCGAAAGCGGCGGAAAGTACGGTAGAGCTTCGCGGCCGATCAAAACAACTTGCCTACGGCACCATCGTGCATCCAAATGGCTTGATCATCAGTAAAGCATCTGAGCTCAAAGGCCTTAAAGCGGCTGTGCTTCCAAACGGAAAACGCCTCGCGGCCAAAGTTGTCGATGTGAACGAGGCATACGATATCGCCTTAGTGAAAATCAATGCCCGAGGCTTGGTGCCGATTGAGTGGAATCCCTCCCAGCAACTTGTGTCTGGTAGTTTGCTCGCCACCCCCGGCTCAGAACTTGCGCTTTATCCAGTCAGTCACGGCATGCTTTCTAAGCCTGCCGCCTTGACTCAAGCCAAGGATAAGATTCCTGCCACTCAACTCATCTTGCGCACCAAAGGCAGCGTGGAAGGAATCATCCTCGAAGAATTTAAGCCCAAAGCAGCTGCAGACGCAATTGGCCTCAAAGCAGGCGATCTCATTACCCGAGTTAATCGCAAGCCGATGGAATCGGAAGATCAATTGGTCAATGTTTTGCTTGAGATGTTACGCAGCAAAAAAGGGATGCCAGCCGAGTTGATCCGCGATGGTGAAGCCATCCGCCTTCGCCTCGGTCGCTTTTCATCCCCGCCCTCACAAATGATGATGGGTCTGGACCGTTTTTTTGCGGGGTGGCTCCGAGGCGATGTAAACAAACGTCGCCGTGATTTCCCTGCGACCTTGCAACATGATCTCATGCTCAAAACGAACGAGCTAGGCGGTCCGCTCGTAGCGATCAATGGCGGTGTCATTGGCGTCAATATCGCTCGCGCGAGCCGCGAAAAAACCTACGCCATTCCCGCCGAGGAAATTATCCGACTGCTGCAAGACCTCGAAAACCATGTCTTAAGCACGCCTTAAATGCTGGGTTTAATCGCCCCGTCTCCCTACATGCAGAATACCTCAATCATCACAATCCCGCTCTGGTCCTAGATCACCGGGCCGCGATGAAAAACGATTAAGGGGTGAGAAAAAGGGTTTCCAATAGCCGGTAGCGGTTCATCTCCGGCTGTGGCAAAATTAATTTGTTGAAATGGGTTCGATACTTTTTGATGAAATATGCGGGCTGGCTGTCCTTAAAAAGTGGATCGGTTAGCCGATACGCAATCACACGATTGCTTGTCCTTAACGGGTTTTAAGCTCGTTTGCACTTGAGTGCATTGGATTCATGCGTACCTACTGCCGAAAACGGACAATGAGACAGGAGTCTCCCTGAATGGTATTCAGCTCACACATTTTCATCTTCTACTTCCTCGTAGCCGGGCTCGCCCTGTACTACGCCATGCCGGGTCGTCGGCCGAAGCATTTAATGCTGACGCTGCTCAGCTATTTCTTCTACGGTTGGGCCAATCCACTCTTCGTTGTGCTCATGCTCACGTCGACCTTGATCGACTACATGTGCGGCCTCGTGATCTCAGGGCAGTATGGTCAAAAAGAGTTCAAGGTTCTCGAACCAGGAGGGCAACGAAGCAGAGCACAGCGCAATGCGATGATTCTGTCGATTTGCTCGAACCTGTCGTTACTCGCCTTCTTTAAGTACTTTAACCTTGGTGCGGATGCCTACAATACACTGGTCAGCACCTTTGGTGCGGAGGCCATGTCGTTGGGTACCGTGATCAAAATCACCCTCCCCTTGGGCATCAGCTTTTACACCTTCCAGTCGATGAGCTATTCCATCGATATCTACCGAGGTGACGCCAAGCCAATTCGCAATTTCATCGACTTCGCCTGCTATGTTTCGATGTTCCCGCAGCTTGTAGCGGGCCCGATCATTCGCTTCCAAGAGGTGGCAGAACAGCTGGAGCACCGAACCTACACCGTGGTCAAATTCGCGCGAGGCGTGTGTTTCTTCTGCATGGGAATGAGCAAGAAGATCCTCCTCGCCAACCCGGCGGGTTTCATTGCGGACGAAACGTTTAATGCCAACGCGGTCGGAGTGATCGACGCGTGGTGGGGAATCGTCGCCTACTCGTTCCAGATCTACTTCGACTTCAGCGGCTACAGCGACATGGCGATTGGCCTCGGGCTCATGCTTGGCTTTGTTTTCCCAAAGAACTTCAATTCACCGTACATTAGCCAAAGCATCACTGAATTCTGGCAGCGCTGGCACATTTCGCTTTCGAGCTGGTTGCGCGACTACCTCTACATTCCGCTAGGTGGAAATCGTAAAGGCAATATACGGACCTATGTGAATCTCGCCTTGGTTATGCTCTTGGGCGGGCTCTGGCACGGGGCCGCTTTCACCTTTATTGTTTGGGGCGCGATCCACGGTGGCATGCTTGCCTTCGAACGCTTCCAGGGCAAAGACAGCTTTTATCGTAGCCTGCCTAAACCGGGTAAAATTTTCATCACCTATGTCACGGTACTCTTCGCATGGGTCTTCTTCCGGGCCGATGGCATCGGATCAGCCTTTGATTATTGCGCCTCGATGATTGGCCTCGGCGAGTCGCCAGATGCGGCCGGACTTATCTCGGGTGCACTCTATACGCCATACCGCCTGCTCTCCATGCTGGCTGGAGCCATTGTCATTTGGGGCTGTCCGCAGACCTGGGATTGGACCCGCCGTATCACTCCGTTGAAAGCGGTTATCTGCCTGCTGTTGTTTGTGCTGTCCGTCGTTGCGATGACAACCCAGTCCTACAACCCCTTCATCTACTTCATCTTCTAATCGGAGCACGCCATGACGAATCCTAAAAGTGCTCCGCCGAAGAAAAAGCGCATGACCCGCGAAGAAGAGGCCAACGAACAAGTTGGGAGCACGGATATATCTCGAGGCTTGGCTTGGCTCATTACCCTCGCCTTCCTCGGGATGATCATCAGCGTTCCAACCATCCAGTGGGTCAAGCATCGGGGCCAAGGCAACCTCAATTCCTTTCGCTTTGATCAGGTAAAAACCGCCTGGAACATGAACGCGGTAGTCGGCGGAATCGACTATGCTAAAAAGCGAAACACCGAATACGGGACGGGCAAACACCCTGCCCCGTTTCACAAGCGTGTATTGTCCGCCAACGCCCAGCTCTTAAAAAACATTCAAGGCTTCGAAGACAAACAAAAGGAAAACTCCTTTTTGTTCAGCTCCCTCGTCACTCCGATGCAGGCCTTCACCGCAGATAAACTTGGACTTGGAAACGAAAAAGCCTGGCCCGGAAAAGGCAACTGGTCCTTCTTTCGACCGGGGATTCAATACCTTACCGGCCCCGGATTCCTCGAAACATCCACCTTAGAGCGCAAAGCGAAGCAGGGCAACGAATTCCAAGGGCCTCCGCAAGCCGATCCCCGCCTCGCGATCAAAGAATTCCATGATGTACTGAAAGCAAAAGGAATTAAACTCTGTATTTTACCCGCACCGGTAAAACCTCAAATTTATCCCGAAGAACTCGCAGGACGTTTCAAAGCCAACGAACAGGCCTTGCAAAACCATTCCTTCGAGCAATTTGTTGCGGATGTCGCCGAGCTCGGGGTCACGGTTATCGATCCCGCGCCGCGTTTGTTTGCAGGAAAATCGGACAGCAAAACCTACCTTGAAACGGATACGCATTGGTCCCCAGAAGGAATGGAAATCGCGGCAACCCAATGCGCCGAGGTACTCAAGCCCATCGTGGGCGGCGATAGTATTGGCTTTAGCGAAGTAGAAATCGCGGTAACGAACTTGGGCGACATTGCCGCCAATACCTTGACCCTGTCGAACTACAACGTGTACCTCCCAGAAACCGTCACCATTCGCCAAGTAACCGCAGCCGATGGCTCGCTCTGGCAAGCAACTCCAAACAGTCCGGTGCTCTTTTTGGGCGACAGTTTCTCCAACATTTTTTCCGATGATACGACCTTACGTTGGGGCAGCGCCGCCGGCTTCGCGGAACGACTCAGCTTCAAGTTAAAGCAGCCCGTGGACGCGATTCGCCTGAATGATAACGGAGCCTTCGCCACCCGCGCCGAGCTCCGCTCTCTCCTTGGGCGTGAAGACCGCCTTAAAGGAGTAAAGGTCGTGGTTTGGGAGTTCGCGGCCCGTGAACTTTCGCATGGCGACTGGAAGCTCCTAGATTGGAGCAAGATTTCCTCCGCCCCTGTCAAAAAGCCCAAGCAGGAAATCAAAGACCTAAAGATAACCGGTACCATCGAGCAGATCGCTTACCCACCGGATCCAAATAAGGTCAATTATGCGGATTCTGTCAGCGAAATTCATCTAACTCAGGTGGGCGGGCTCGAAGGCGAAGAAGCCATCTTACTCCGCGTCTGGGGCATGCGCGCCAAGAAACATACGGAAGTCGCCAAGTGGAAAGTCGGAGAAACCCGCGAGTTTACCATCAACCCCTGGCGCACAAGTAACGCCAAAACAGCGATGCGGCAGGATCTCGATGATCCGGATGATATTTTGTTCGATTTGCCGATTTACTGGAGCGAATAAACCGCTAAGTGAACCTTATGACCTCTTTCACCTCTATGAAATCTACCGCAAGCCAGTTGACCTCCTCCACCTTCTCCTCCACCTTCTCTTATGCCATCTGTGCCAAAGCGACAGCCTTTGTCTTTTCCTTGGCCTGTCTTGTGGGGGTTTTAACTGGTTGTGGCGGATCGTCTGAAACCACGGAAGCACCTGCCCAAAGCGCTCCCGCGAAAGCGGTTGCGATCAATCCAGCTGCCGCCGCATCTTTCGCCACGAAAGTCGGTGAGATCTATAAAGCAGCGGAGGCCGAAAAGAAAACAACGGTTGAAGGCAAAGACGGGGTCCTTTTTTCACCCAACGAACTTCGCTTTTTGAGTGTCGGAGAATTCTGGGGGGAAAAAGCCAAAGAAACCTCTCGGGCCGAAAAAGAAGAATACCGAGATCCCCTCCCCGCGCTGGTTGCGTTTAGCACCGACCTCAAAGCCAAAGGCATCCACTTTATTCTCGCTCCAGTGCCACCTAAAGCAGCAGTAAATCCTGGCGCGATTGTTGATGGCGCGTCCGGCCGAATCGATGCGGCCTTGCAAACATTCTACAGCGAGCTTCGCAACCAGGGCGTCGAGGTTCTCGACCTCACAGATGAATACATCCAGCTCAATCAACGCGAGGCGATGCATCTTAAAACCGACACCCATTGGTCACCAGCCGGCATGGAATTCGCCGCCGACAAAATTGCCTACGCGATCAAAAGCCAAACTGGCTTCCAGGTTGGGAACACGACCTACACAGCTGAGCCCGTGACGCTAGATATCACAGGCGACCTGCTTCCAGAAGGTTCGACGAAAAAGGAAACCATCACGGTCAATAAAGTCACCCAAGATGGCAAACCTGTCACCTCCGACGACACCAGCCCTGTCTTGCTCATGGGCGATTCGCATACCTTGGTCTACAGTCAAAACGACTTGCTCTGCAGCGATGCAGGCTTGATGCAACAACTCGCGCTTCGCCTCGGCATGCCGATCGAGCGCATTGGCATGAAAGGTTCCGCCTCTTATTCGGTGCGTCGTGAATTCATTTCACGGGCTCGCAAAGAGCCAGACTACCTTGCCGCAAAAAAGGTAGTGGTCTACTTGTTCACCGCGCGTGAATTCACCGAAAGCTTCAATGGCTGGCGCAGCTTGGCCTTAGAAAAGAAGTAGGCGGTTGCGTGGCCTCATCTCTGAGGTCCGAAGAGAATCAAAACCACCTTTTACAATTTAACGCAGCCTAACCGACTCAACAATCCCTACCCCGCTACCTAGTAGCGAGAACGATCGCTCTAATGCTCATACATTTCCTTTACGTTTTTGGAGGCATGGCCCTCCTCATCCTGGGTGCGGACCTATTGGTACGTGGCGCAGCGGGCATCGCTTTGAAGCTAGGTGTCTCGGCCTTGGTTGTGGGGCTAACGGTCGTCGCCTTGGGAACAAGCGCGCCTGAGATGGTGGTCGGCGCCGCGGCGGCGCTGGAAGGCAAAGGCGGCATTGCCTTGGGGACAGTCTTTGGGTCCAACCTCTGCAATATTCTCATGATCATGGGGGCAGCAGCCCTGATGCGACCCATCCCGGTCAACCTTCAGATGATCCGGGTCGACGTCCCGATTATGCTAGGATCCATTGCCGCCCTTGGTGGTTTACTCTACTTCGGGAATGGCCTCTCACGCGTCGACGGCATCGCGCTCTTCGCCGGAATTTGCGCCTACGTGATATTTACCGTCAACAATGCTCGTAAAAACCGTGAAGCTCCGGAAGACATTCCGGAGACCTCAAAAAACATGGTTGTCCTTATCGGGCTAATTTTAGCAGGTTTGGTTGCCTTGAAATTTGGTGGCGACTTTCTCCTCCAGGGCGCTGTTTCGTTGGCCCGTGGCTGGGGCGTGGACGACGCACTGATCGCAATTGCCATTATTGCCCCGGGCTCAAGCTTACCCGAGTTGGCAACTGCGGCGGCAGCATCCCTAAAAGGTGAAGGCGACTTGGTTACCGGCAACGTCGTAGGCTCGAATACCTTCAACACCCTAGCCGTTTTGGGCATCGCCGCGATGTGCGCACCGATCATGATGAATGATGGCGGGGTCACTTGGCTCGATTACTTTATTATGGCTGCGGGTTGCGTTATTACGGTCCCCATGATGCTGACGCGCATGAAGCTAGGGCGTATTGAAGGCGCGATCATGATCGCGATTTACGTGGCATATCTTATCTACAAGATTTTCGGACTGTAAGGCTCACGCCGCCTCAGTTCGAGATACGTGCAGTAAATAGCAGCTTAGAACTTCAGTTCTTCTAGCAGGCTATTGAGGTTTTCGGACATCTTCTGCTTCCGAACCACCTTAATACGTTCGACCAACTCTAGCTTCACATCCACGGGCCCAAGCAAGGTTTTCACCAAAAAGGATGTGCGTTCTGGGGTACCGGTAACCTGGTCGGTATTCGACATGAAACAGCGAAAGTCCCCGCCACCTACAAGTTCGACCTGACGCATTTTGAGAAAATCTAACGCGACCTTACCAAAATCAGCCGCAACGGGAAATGTCGTATCCTCTAACCTTCCAATGAGAATCGACCCTTCGTTTAGATGAAATTCATATACGATTTCAATCGAGGCATCATCCGCCTCAACCCCGGATTCCTCAGACTGTTTTGCTTCAGAATTCCCGCCCTTTTCCTGAGCTTGTGAAACACTCAGGCAAAAAAAACAGGCAGAGATTGTGAACAAACAAATTAACGCATTCCTCGATCGCATGGACAACATGGAAATAAAATACGCTTAACCGGCGCCTATGTCCCGCTTTTAAACGGGAAAAAGGTGGCTTAAGGGATGGCTTAAAAGGTGGCTTAGGGGATGGCTTAAAAATAGCGTTCGAGACAAGCCGTGATGCGAGCGACAACCCGATCCTTGCCAAGTAGCTCCAACATAGGGAACATGTCGGGACCGCCACCAACTCCAGAAACAGCAATTCGCATCGGAGCCATGGCGCGCCCTGTGTTGTCTCCAAACAAGTCGTGCACCTTTTCATCAATCGCGGCCGCAGTCCAAGTGTCCAACTCGTTAAACCCAGCCATCAACTGCTCTAGGCGCTCTTGATTGCCATCTTTGACCAAGCGTTTCGAAACCGCTTTTTCATCAAAACAAAAGTCTTCACTGAAAAAGTATTCCGCGTCTTTAAGCTCGTTGAGCTTTTTTACCCTTGGCTGCAGCAACCCTAAAATCCCGTCGAGATAGGCATTGTCTTCAATCCCTGCCCCTTCAAGTTCAACCAACGCAGCCGCTTTAAAATCAGCTGGCGACATGGCATGGACGTATTCGCCGTTCATCCAATCGAGCTTTTTAAAATCCATTTGCGCCGCAGAGCTCTGCGCTTTGGTCAGGTCAAATTCTTTCACTAAGGTATCGCGATCGAGCACTTCGCGATCATCGCCAGGATTCCAGCCCAGTAAAACCAGGTAGTTAAACAACGCTTCTGGATCATAGCCATTCTCTTTAAAATCACCGACAAAGGCATCGCCATCCCGTTTCGAATACGGCTTCCCTTGCGCATTCACAATCATTGGCAAATGCGCATAAGTTGGCAAATCCGCTCCAATGGCGGCATACAAAGCGACGTGACGGAAGGTATTTTCCACGTGATCATCACCTCGTACAACCCAAGTGACATTCATATCAATGTCATCCACGACATTGGCTAAATGGAACACAGGCGAGCCATCAGAACGGACGATAATCAAGTCCTTCATGTCTTCGCCTTGCTTGGTCAAACGTCCTTTCACTTGGTCGTCAAAGCTCATGGCGCTGCCAGGCATCTTAAACACAATACATTCACCGCGTTCTGGCTCGCCAAAGTCGGACTTATAGGCAAGGCCTTTAGAGAGGAGTTCTTCGGCGACTTCGAGGTGACGCGCCCGTGTTTTTGACTGAAAAACAGGCTCTTCGTCAAAATCGAGCCCGAGCCACTGCATCGCATCCAAGACATTCTGCACCGCCTCGGGAGTTGACCGCTCCTGATCCGTGTCTTCGATGCGAAGCAAAAACTGCCCACCCGTGTGCCGAGCATGCAGCCAATTGTAAATCGCAGTCCGAATATTCCCGATATGAACATTCCCAGTTGGACTAGGGGCAAAACGTGTACGTACAGTAGTCATGGCCTCGCCTTAACCCCTCGAATCTTCCGGACAAGTGTTAAAAGCATCATTGATCAAGGGTACAGCTTAGGCTACGTAATATAGCATATAACTACACCCAAAAGCATGACGAACGAGTCTCCACACATCATCATCGAAAGCGGCATCGATATTGGCAAAACATTTGTCATTCCCGATATCGGGGCACGCATTGGTCGAGCGCCTGAAAATGACATTCAGCTCAATGACCCCGCCCTATCCCGCTTTCAAAGCCGCTTATTTTTCCGCGACGGTGCCCTTTGGGTTGCCGACCTCGGAAGTACCAATGAAACCTTGGTGAATGACAATACGATCCAAGAAGTTTTGCTCAGAAGTGGCGATGTGATCACGATTGGGGAATCCAATATTCGCGTGATTCGTAGCCGCTTTTTAATGAACGAGCCAGAGCCCGTGGTCGAACCTACCGCAACCGATGTCGTTTACTCGGCACCTGGAGCCATACCGGTTGACCTTGGTTTAGCCCAAGAACAAGAAGAGAAACCTCGTAGGCATATCCCAGGTTTTTGGTGGATCATTTCTACCGCAGCCGTGGTTCTCGCTCTCGCGCTTATCTTGCCGACGATTCTTAGCAACCTCAGCAGCAAGAACCAAATTGAAGAAGTGAAGACGGTGGCTCCCAAAAAGCTTTTTGTCTCTTACGAACGGGTCAAAGCCGACTCTTCGAACATTTTTCGATATCAGTTCAATCTTGATGGGAACAAAATCAAAGTCACCGCGGATAATCTCATCGGAAATAAACACGTTGAGGAAGAAGGCGAGTTGACAGATGGCGTGATTGACAACCTTCGTCGCTACATTCTTAGCACCGACTATTTCGGACTGGATGAAGAATACGAATCGACCTCGAAAGACCGTCGCGATCTCGATGACATTACCATCAGCATCGGAAACCGAGCGCACCGGGTAAAAGTGAAGGATCATCGCATCCCCCCTGCCCTGCGTCCGATCCTCGATCGCCTCGACACGCTCGCAAGCGACAATCTTCCTTTAGCCGCGTTACGTAAATCCACCGAAGAACTGAAATCCGAAGCGCTCATCGAATACGCAAATGCGGAAAAACTTTACGAAGACCGCAAACAGCTCGCCCGTAACCTGTGGGATTCGGTTAAAAAATACGAACGCATGGAGCAGCTCCTTAAAACCGTCGATCCTCGTCCCGACTATTACAACCAAGCTCTGGATACGCTAGACGCGGCAAATCAGGAACTAGACAAACGCATCTCCGATCTCAATGTCGGGATTCAAGCGGATCTAGCCCAACGGCTCTGGAGCTCCGCTGCAGAAAAACTTCGTCTCATTCGCGAGTCCGTACCAGACCCCGCCGACGACCGATACATCAACGCTCAGCAGCGTCTCATCGATGTCGAACTCAAAATGCAGCGCTAATCGAAGGACCATCTGATGACCATTCACCCCCCATTTTTTCACTTGCTTGGACAAACCCGCACTTTATCCGTCGGGGGCAACCTATTTTTAAGCCTCTTCGTTTTCGTTGGTCTCAGCCTCTTTGCGGGATGCGATAAGCAGTCCACTACGGATGTTGCCACAGGGACGATTCAACTAGAATCCGATGTTCGAGGCACGATGTTTACCGTCAATGGAGAATCGCAGTCCGGCACCATTAAAGTACCAGTTGGAAACCATCTCGTGATCGCCACCAAGCGAGGTTACAAAGCGGTTCGGAAAAGCGTCGCGGTCATGGAAAACGACAACATCCGCCTACGCCTCGATCCCGAACCCGTACGTGGCTACCTCTTGGTTCAATCCGATCCGCCAGGAGTCGAGGTGACCATGGACAGTATTTCCATTGGCAAAACCCCAACCTTCGTCCCAGACTGTCCGCTGGGCAAGCACACCCTGCGCGTGAGAGAAGCTGGGTTTTTCGAGAAATCACAAGCCATCGACTTAACCGACGGTCGCCCGCAAAAAGTCATGCTCGAGCTTCGTCGCGATTCTGGGTCACTAGACATTACCACCACCCCTCCCGGCGCCGAGGTGCAAATCGATGGATCTGGCAAAGGGAGTACCCCCTTGAGTCTCAATAGCCTCGCAAGCGGTAAATATGAGGTTCGCATCATGCTAGAGGGCTACGAAGATGTCAAAACCACCGTCGTTCTGCGTCCCGGCGAAGAAGAAATCATCAACGAAAACCTCATCGCGATTCCAGGCAGCTTAAAAGTCATCACCATCCCAGACGAAGCGCGGGTCTACTTAGATAACGAATTCCAAGGGATTTCTCCTCGCGACATCGCCGACCTCGAACCCGGCGAATACCGAATCAAAGTCGAGCTCCCAGGCTACGAAACCGATGCGCGCTCGGTGATGATTGAAAACGGCCAGATCAATGTGCAAGAATTCCGCCTTGAAGGCAACAGTGGCTCGCTACAGATTGTGACCGAACCCGCGGGAGTCACAGTTAGCATTGATGGAAATCCAATGGGTAAAACCAAACCAGGGATTAGTCGTGAGGTTTCACAAGTCATGCTGATTGAAGGACTCCCCAAGGGCACGCATAAACTCACCTTGGTGAAACCAACCTACGGAACCTTGAGTGGACCGATTGAGATCATGACCGATGAGATTACCACCAAAAAGGTCGTGCTCAAACGTCAGTTTGTTCTCACGCACTTAGCCGTGATTGAAACCCCTACCGGCACCGATACCTTCCAGTGCATGAAACACGAAAATGATGATGAAGGACATGTCGTGCTCGAACGGAAAAAAGGCATCTTCGTGAAGTTGTATCCAAGCGAAATCATCTCGCTGAAAGAACTAAGCGAAGTGCAAGCCCCAGCTACGCCTTGAAGCAGCAAAGAGTTGCTTAAACGTTCCAACCCGGATCAAGGGGAGCAGATCTTTGCTGCCGTGGTGAAGCATCCTAACCATATCCCAACCACTACGTCACCTGTCCCGAAGAAGAGCTTCACACCTATTCCTCATTCGATAAGTACCTTGAACATGTCGAGTAGCCCAGCGCTCTAGTATAAAAAACCATTCCAGGACTCCAATATTCGGGGCCAGACCTCGATAAACCCGTATTAAAAGTGTCTGTGCCCAATGGCACTTAGATAAGCCGATTTGTATTAAAAATGAGTGAAAATCCAGACGACTAAAGGCGCGTAGCGCCGACACATTGATAGCCATGGTTGACGAACGAAGTGAGGAGGCCGTGGTCCCGGCGGATTCCTCCTCTAAGCCGCGTAGCGGCGACACCCAAGCGGATGAAAAGCGATTCCTAGTAATTTTGGGACCTTCGTTTTAGTGGATATCGGGCATTACAGGATATGAACTGCGCGGGGCTACGTTCTGCGCCTAGGTTGAAGTTCTCTTGCAATATAGCGCTTACCCCTCGTTTCCTCTTACCTGCACTAAACCCGGCGCTGCGACCGCTTCGCGGCCTTGCAACACGGGCTAGGTTATCCCGCCCACTTTGGGGCGGATTCCCGCAATGTCACCTGTCGCAGAAAATAGGCTGGACCGCTTAACTCAGTGCCATTGGTGTCTGTGCCTGTCTCGAATGGCAATAATTATGCCGATTCGCTTAGGAAGCCGTCGTCGAGCCAATCAAGAAAAGGCGCATAGCGCCGACACATTGATAGCCATGGTTGACGAACGAAGTGAGGAGGCCGTGGAACGGATTGTAAACGCCTACAAGCGTAGCCCTATCCAAGCGTAGCCCAGTCAATAATAACCCTATCCAATAATAGCCCTAATCACCAATGGAATTTACCGTGAATGAGAGCAACCATTGCTGCCACAGAGACTAACCAAGCTGGCTCTGCCTCGAACTTAGCAGTAATGAGCAATTCATCTTCTTTTTTTCGATAATGAATATGCTGGATATCGAAATATGGATTTTCTTCCCAAACATTATGTGAGTCAATAAGGCAATATCTATTATCGTTAATTAGTAATCCCTTATTATAAAATTCACAGATAGGATGGCCATCAGTATCGACAAAGAGATATGGATCACGAAATGTTCTTTTTATAATGCTTCTTGAGGTAAACTCGGATTGGACAACAACTTTATCTTTGAGGTATATCCTAATTTCCCCGTGATAGTTCTCAACAACATAATACCTTACAGCTTCAGCATTTTTCTTCTCCAGAATTAATGGGAACTCAGTAGGAGAAGAAAGGTATATTTTTACGATAGGGAACTCCATTACCTTCTACTCACCAAAAGAAAATAGAAGGGGTCAGACACTTTTTCCGAGAATCGAGATACATTGTTCGAATTCATATCACGCTTCGTTGCCTGCATCAAGAGCCGTCAGGTTTCTGATTTCACTCCAACGCAAGGGCGGATTCCCACAGAACTTTGAAACTAGTTTTGAAAGAACTCATTCGACCTAAACTCTCGGAAACGGTTGCGAGTTCACTATCATCTCCGCCGTCGTTCTCGCCACTTCATAGTACCATTGTTGCCTGTCTCCAAATAGCGCGAAGCTTGTCCCAATGAATGGTAGCAAAGGTGATCGCCCCCCTTAACCAAAGGGATCAAGTTTCAAATCGCGGAAAGATGTAATGCCAGGCACCGGAGTTTTGCGCGGGCCTGTCTCTCGCTTGTCCCCAAAAAAGCCGGCTGGCAGAAGATTTTCTCGACCTTCAAACATTCTCTGGAGCTCCGCCTTACTCCCAATCGCAACCCCATCCGTGAAACACCGAATCCGGCACCGTAAAATGATATGTAAAGGCAACTCCCCGCCGGCATCATACACCCGCTTGGCTTCTTCACGAGTGAACCCACGCTTTCGCGTCGCTCCTTCGGGATGCAAGGTTTCGCCGTCGATCGCATCACAGCCCAAGTCCTCCCCTTCCCCGAACAACAGAATGCGATACGAGGCCAACGCATGCTTGGCTGACGTCACATTCCGCGTCATCGCCATGATCCCAGAGATGGCCGCCCGCGCTTTACGCTTGCCTGCCACCGCCATCGCGTAACTACACCAACGATAGTCTTTCGGGTCATCAACGATGCCGGCACGCACGCAATTTAAGTCAATATACGCGGCAATTTTCAGCAAAGGATCGCCCTGGCCTTCGACCACAATGCTCTTAAAGCGCCCTTCCCAAAGGGTGCCGGTGCGAGCGTGCTGACGATTATACCAGGTGGTGAACGACTGTTTCACGTATTTCATAAACTCCGAAAGATCGTACATCCGCGCGAGGATCAACCCGAGCTCAGCGTCGGCGGCGTCATCTGCCCCCTGCTCTCGCAAATGCGCAATGCGGTGACGAATCTCAGCGATCCGATTCGACGAATACACATGCACCATGCGTTTAAACAACGCCTCGTCATCCAGGTCTTCCGGCATGGGGACTTCGAGCAAAATGTGGAAATGATTATCCAGGACAGTGTAGGCGTGAACCTTACAGCCTGAAAATGCCTCCATCTCCTCGAAAAGCTTAACCAAAAACTCTTTGCCTTCCGCGTCGATGAGGAACTGACGGCCAACAATACGGTTCACCACATGGTAAAACGTAGGCTGATTTTTTATAACGACTCTTTTCTTCCTCATAACATATTTTCTCATGTGGCTCTGCATCGCGTCAAGCCTTTTTCTTTATAAGGGGCCTGTCCCCTTATCTATTCCAAGAATTTCCCAATGGTATGTACAGAAAAACATCTGTTATTACATGTCCTATATCACCAGGAAGAGAACCTGCATTGACATAATTATATGTTCCTCCATTTACGGGGTCAGTCACAGCCTCCCCCCCAAGAGTGTAGATCCCTTCATCACCATCAGGACCGCACCTTTTACAATTTTCTGAATTTGAAACGCCATTACAGGTTCCTTGTTGATGAGCACCCGCCGGGATATCAGTGGCCCAATCAGCTGGCACATCTTCAAGATCCGTAGGCGCACCTTCTCCCGAAGGGTCTCGATTGACCCACGAGCCTGTTCGAGAACAATAAAACCTCAAACCAAAATATACCAAACCGACCTCATCATCAGTAGATTTTGAAGAGAAGCCAAACGAACCTTGATGAAACAGCGCCATTATATCACCGAAAGGACTGAAACAGAAGTTTCACGCCTCCTTCTTGATAAAGGGCCTGTCCCTTTATCAGCGTCTCACCGAACTATCGAGGTCGAGGCCGCAATAAAAAGGCTGGCCCGCTTGCGCCGCCTTCGATGAGTGATAAAGGGCCTGTCCCTTTATCAGCGCGTAGCGCGTTTCGGTTTCTTTCCATGGTAGCTTCGGTTCTTGAGCGCCAAAACAGGGTTTAAATTGAGCTTAATTTCCCATACGCTGAAACGTATTGATCATTTAGGATTAGAAATTCACTGATGTATTCCATTTGGGCCTTCACGGTTCCGATAAAGTATAGAAATGATTTATCGCTACATTCATGATTTAGAAACGCGGCAAACAAGCCCATTAACAAGGAAAAAAGATGATCTGCCACCTCAGGAGAAATACTACATTCTAAGGAAAACTCTTTTCGGACTCGAGATTCCTTTGAACCAAATATGGTAGTGACGAGCCTTTGCGCTTCATTCTGTACCTCAAATTTGTGATATTCTCGGAACGTGTCTTTTTCGAAAATCGAAAAACTGGTTCTCAAGCTTTCCGCTTTTTCCTTATTTTGACAGTAGCTATTTGCACGGTTCAAGATGGTGCACAACGCTAACTCCTTAGCAAACGTGATATGCTCCCTCTCTTCCTCCCGAGCGTTTGGTATTTCCTCAACTGGCACATACCCCCAACTGTGAGTTAGATATTTTAGTAAATTCCACGGTTTTTTCCTGCCGGAAACAGGAGGAACTAACGTGAATGATTCCATAAAATCCGTGAAACAGGTATTCACCAAACTTTTCTTGTTCGTCTGTTCATTGAATACATAGACTGAACCTGCATCTGAGCCACTACAGATGAGGAGATATTTTAATTCAGCATAGTTCCTGTCCTCCGCGAAAACTAAAAACCCCTTCTCCAAATCTTTAGGTGCATTCAAAATCGAAATCCATCCCTTAGAGATCTCCCCAGAACGGATAAAGGAATAGAATGTCAAAATCGAAGTTTCTTCACGGCTGATGCCTTTTGGTAAGGGTGCCTCCATTAGGCAATACTCTATCGACTTTCGACCACCAGACCAGTCGACAGGTCCAGGGATCATTGGAGCTATCAAATAACCACCGTTGGCAAACGCCAGTAGATCTATATAATCTTTGGGCAAATTTAGCTTGTTAGACTCTGCAAAAGCGAGTACTTCTTCTAGATGCGAATATTGGTCTGCTTTAAAGCTGTCAAAGATATATGGTTTTTTGTTGATAAAACAAAGCCTACAATGACGCTGTGGATTTCTTAAAACGGCCTTATGCCTACTACCAAATTCCAGTTCTGCTTTGTTCATTTTCATGGTTTTGCCATATTAGATAAGAAGGTGTCTGGCACCTAACGTTTTGAAAGAGGTTCAGGAATCGGATATTACGTACCAACCTGTCGTCGAAGCTTAAACATGGCCACACCCATCCCGATCGCGAAAAATAGAAGGGGTCAGACACCTTTTCCGTTTATTTTAGATTTCGGCGGTATGGCCTACGAGGCCCACGCCCTGACAAGATACTAACGAAATCTGAGGTAAACTCCCATTTGATCGAAAGAACATCTCCGCCATTACGAGGCTGATCTCTCAAGAGCGACATAGTATGTAATTGATAAGTGCCTGAACCTAGCGTTTCGAAATGCAGGGTGCAATCTTCTGCATAATTCACCCCTCCACCGCCACGGGGAAACCATTTATGTAGCTTCAAAGAAAATTCTTTAGGGAGTGAGATTGGTATACTGTACCCCTCTATATAATCGTCATAATTCGAAGCTATAGAATAGTCATCACGTAAGCGCACATAAAATTTACATTCTATAAACCCTAGGGATTCGACTGATTTAAATTTTTCAAAAATATTCATTCTGCGCCTACCCCCATTTCCCGACCACTTGCCCCGATTTTTAAGGTGTAGTCTTGCTCTGGGTTATTTGCGGCCTTCAACCGCTTCGTTGCATTCCATGGCCACGGAATGGAGCCCGTCCTCGAAGAGGTGGCCCGAAGGGCCAAGGGCGTAAT
>Ga0209187_1000185_pt1 | contig 136632 bp, 96 predicted proteins | sample BantaG_FD_187430 | JGI IMG/M metagenome (GOLD analysis project Ga0209187, IMG submission 187430) | Marine algal microbial communities from Bantry Bay, Ireland - BantryBay_4 metaG (SPAdes) (version 2) | ecosystem: Host-associated > Algae > Red algae > Unclassified | place: Bantry Bay, Ireland...
ATTCTCGCATTCTCGCATTCTCGCATTCTCGCATTCTCGCATTCTCGCATTCTCGCATTCTCGCATTCTCGCATTCTCGCATTCTCGCATTCTCGCATTCTCGCATTCTCGCATTCTCGCATTCTCGCATTGAGCGCAGGGATGTGTGGAGGATGAACTTTCCGAGAGCGAAAAAAACAAGCGAAACTATGCCCGATTGCAGAGGAAAACCCACAGGGGCAAGGAGAAGATTTTCGATGAAATTTTTTCTTAGCATGCCCCGAGGATTTGGAACGGAAAGCGGGGAGACATATTAATCGAAGATGATACTGTGCCATACAAAACGTAATGCACGGAGAATCGCCTAATTTATAGTGTTGAACGATAGCTCTAAGGTTTTTAGATTTTAATTTTATTTCGTATGTTTGATAGCGCATTATTGCTAAAAACTAAACACAAAGTTATGCCAGCGAATATTACATTGATAAATGGTTTGATTTTATTGTCGATGGGTTTATGGGGATATTTTTCTTCTAGTTCTCCAACCGCGATGATTGCTCCTGCATTTGGACTCTTGTTTTTGATATTGTATCCAATGTTCAAAAAAGGAAATAAAGCAGTTGTTCACATTGTAGTTCTTTTGACTTTTTTATTAATCTTTGCTTTGGCTATGCCTTTCAAAGGAGCGATGGGATCGGGCGATGCTGTTCGTATATTTAGAGTTGCGTTAATGCTTTTTTCTTGTATGACTGCGTTTATTATATACATTAAAAGTTTCGTTGACGCAAGAAAGAAAAGATAGTTATGGGTTATGGGTTATGAATTCCAATATTATTGCGCATTGTTATAAATTGTAGAGACAAGGCATGCCTTGTCTCCTCTAACAATGAAAAACGAATTATGAATTCCAGTGTTATGCCTTGGCTCTACAGTTCATTTATATTGGTTAATTAACCGTGATTTTCCTACTAATAATTTTACTATTTGATTCAATTTTTAGAAGGTAGTTTCCTGTTGAAATATCTGCTATATTTATGTTTGCATTGGATTGATTTTGGAATTTCCATTCTTTTATTTTCTTTCCATCTAAGCTGTGCAATTCAATTTTTGTGATGTTGTCAGCAGTGATGTTTAAGTTTTCAGAAACAGGGTTTGGAAAAATATTTATCTTTGCATTTATATATTCTATGCTAGTTTCTTCTTCGATGTTTAATGTGATGAAAGCAAGATTGTTTTCATAGCAATATTCTGCTATAGTTTTATCTGCATTTATTGATATACTTATCGTGCTTTCTCCATAGCTAAATGTGTTTGGAGGAAAAGTATAGTTCAAGTTCGCAGAATCACTTTCGATGCTTATATCAATGCTTTCAACGAAGGTGCTTACACCTTCCTCATCTATTTTTTCTATGTCAACTTGTAGTGTTTCGCTTTGGTACCTGCCAGGGTTGACGATGCTTAGATTTAAAATTATTGGTTCGTTAATGCTTGATATTTCACTAGGTGAAAGAGTTATAGTTTCATCACTTGCTTGAAAATCTGGTTTAGGATGATGTGCAAAACGGATTGCTGGATCACCATGATAAGTATATAGATCAGAATAGAATTGGCTTACAGGATTGTTTTCATCATAGAGTTCTGCATTTACATTTTGAATGATTTCACCCAGTGTTTTTCCATAATCTTTGTTGGAAAAATTTTTATAAAGTTTCAAATTGTAATCTTCCATAATTTGAAAAATGCCAAACATTTTTCCACCATAATAAGCAATGGCACCTTTGTTTTCAGTGAAAATCATATCTCTTGAATGAATTTGATATGTTTCATTATACGTTTTAAATATGTCTCCTGTATAAGATGTGTTTGATAGAATAATGGGATATTTTCCTTTATTATTTAAACCATCAGTTGGGATGTTAAACTTCCAATATTCTCCATTAGAATAACCATAGTAATTAAACAAGCCAATTCCATTGTTTATGATGTCATAAACTTCAATTCCAGCTGGCTGAACATTTACTCCATTTGATTGAAATAATGTGTTTTCTGTTTTCCATCTATTCTCATTTAATTGTTGTAAAAAATTATCTGAAATGATTTCCATATCTTCAGTTTCTTGTTCATTTTGACCATTCGTTAAATGCAATATATTGCTCATCCAACTTGGAGCATTTTGTTCATCACAATTGTATTTTAAGTTGGCTTCATATTCAACTAGTTTGTCAAGGTATGCTTTTATATCTTGAGTGTCTAAAGCAGAAAGTCTTCCAATGGAAATTTGATTTACTGGTGAATTTACAGAAGTAGAAACTAGATCGAAATCGGAGCCAGGAGCACCATAAGTTGGAACCAAGCATTGGTCTTTACTAACCAAGTTGTATCTTGCTTGATTGTAACGAACTGCCTTGCCTAATAACAAAATATGCTTTGGTTTTTCTGTCCAATTTTCTAAAATATAATTTGTAAAGTTCTTTATAGATAATGGGTGTTTATCAATGCCGTATGCAAATTGCTCATACAATTCTTCAATGTTTATAATTTGCGTTTTATAATTTCCTCCAGCTTCACTAGCTCTATAATCAGCATACCTTTGTACTTGATCATCCGTTGAATTTTGTAAAAAAGGATGGGTTATAATGATATAATCACCCTGTTCTGATTCTTTAGTATAATCATTAAATTCAACAACCTCAATTGATTCTACTAACTTGAAAGCGTTACTGTCATCTGGATCATAAAGGATTAAGTCTCTATTAGAATTATTGTTTTTATCTTCTAAGTACAATTGAAATTTGTCATTTTGATTATCAACTTCATATTTTTCAAGATAAGTAAGATCGTATGCAATCAATTTTTGTGAGTTAGCATTTATTGGATTAATTTTTAAGTATTTTAAATTACTATCTTCTAAGTCAATTGAATAGTTTTCTTCACCACTAAAATTTACATTATGTGGATAAGAGATAGAAATTTCGCTAATACTAATACGATCATTTGCAACTGGAAAATTTGGATAAATATTAAAGCCATTATTTAATTGATCATTATAGGCTTCTTCATTTACTACATCCGCCACTGATGTAATAGTCAGTGTGTTTGTTTCAGATAATACATTTACAGGAACTTCAAAGACCGCAGTTGTTTTATTATAACCTTCAAAATAAACATCCTCTAGTTCGTAGTCATTTAATTTTAAAGCAGTATGATGATCTCCATTTGTTACGAAAAGGTCATTTGATCTACCTACCAATGTAACTTCTAAAGATACAGTACCTGAATTATTGTAAATATTCTTTGTTTCTATATTGAAATTTCTAGATGATTCTGGAATTACTATTGTACTTAAAAAACCTTCATTTTTACCAAAATGACTATAATAAGTATTAAAACCTGCAAAAATTCTAGTATCTGGAACTCCATCGAAAAACTCTTGATCTAGAATAACAGTATTTGTTTTTGTAAAATGGGTTTCGGCTGTAGCACCATTTGCTAAATTTTCTATTGAGTTGAATCTTAAATTTTGGTCAGAATCATCCCAAGTCAGATAGTAAGTATTATCATCAGTAAACAAACTGGTTTTGTTATTCAGTTGCCAATCAGGATTTTTATATAACTGTGTGTCAAAATTTCCATCATTTTTGTATCCAATAAATTCTATATAGTCGTCATCCGTTAGTTCATTGTTACTACTCAAATAAATAGGTGTTTCTTTACCATTGTTTATGAGTTTGAATCCGCTTGGATCGTTGTTTGGAAAGTTTTCATTTATAAGATCGAAGGGTATTCTGTAGACACCATCTTCATTCACCTGCACTTTTAAGTAAGTTTTGTCATAGTAGTCAATCCATTCATTGTTAAATGTTTGTGCAGAAAGACTATTTGTAATAATAAGCAGAACAAAAATTGTCAATAGTTGTACTAACGTGTTTTTCATTGGGATATTTTTAATTTCACCATAAAAGTAACCAATTCTAAGCTTACTAACTAATTGAGATGATTTTTTTAACATTCGTTACTTAGTAACGTTTAAATAATAAGTTAGGCATCTTTCAATTTTCAACTTTCAAAACCTTTTCAAATAATACAGGTTTATTTTCTTTGTTTAAAATTTTAATAAAATAAGTTCCTGCATTTAAACCATCAAAAGGAATGGTTTGTATTTTATTATTTGACTGAATGGTGCTCAATAATTTTCCTTCTATGGAGAATAGTTCTATGGTGAAATATTGTTCTTCTAATTGATCAAACTTTATCGTTAGCAAATCGTTTACAGGATTTGGAAAGCAAAATATTTGCTCATTTTCATTTAAATCAAAAATGGCAGAGTTTATATTTTCTGTACAAATTGTAACCAATTGACTATCTATATTAACGGCTCCTGAAGTATCGACGATACTCAATTTTACCATATATTCCGCTCCAAATTCTGGATAGGTAAATGAAGGCATTTCATCCCCCGAAGACGTTCCTTCTCCAAATTCCCAATTTTGGTCAGTAATAGGGCCGACAGAATTATTTGTAAAATGAATGGTTCTGCAATCAGTTTCTTCTTCTTTAAAAGCAAAAGAAGCATGTCCTTCAGCTGGTTCTGCACTCGTTATAAAATCTATAGACGCAACCGCCAAAGTCTCCCCATTTTCAATATCATAATTAATAGACGCAACGGGATAATTCATTCCTTCCGTATAGAATCTATGAAATTGCGATTTAAAGGTGGTGTCTAAACCAACTTCATTAGGATCTACTCCGATGGTTGACCATATAATATTTGGAATATCATCAACAGGTATTTCATAAGGAACGCCAAGTGCTTCCCCAAAAACTTGAAACTTTACATGAATGTCAAAAAACTCATTGTATCTCAAAACCTCATAAGTGGAATCTGGTAGAATCAATGTGCCAAATGCGTCAATATTTACTTGAGAGTTAAAAGTTAAATTTAGCCGAATATAAGAAATAAACCCTGGTAAATCAAACTCTGTTTCATCTGCGTTTACATCCATAACAAAAGTGGAGCCAGAAGAGTAGTTTAAACCTAACTTTCCAGCTGACCAAAATTTGTAAGGAGCATCAGGAATAAGATTTTGTCTTCCTAAATCGACAACTTCTCCCAAGTCTAAATCTGTATCTAAGCCTAAGAAATACACATTTCCATCCTTACCTTTGTGATAAAATGCGGTAGGATTTGGAAGAGCGAGCGGAAGCAAAGTGTCTATATTCAGACCTACAATAGAACCCAAAGATGCTGTTCTTGCAAATTCTGCATTTCCGAAAAATTCAAATCCTGGTTCAGAATTAGCAGATTCAAAATGTAAAATTTCTAAGCTTTTAGAATTGTCCAAATAGGAATAATCCCAAGTTCTCTCACCAGGTATTTTATCAATTTCTATGTCAGGATAGCTGTGAGAAGAAAGTACGTGAACTGTATTTATATTGGGCAAATCTTTTGGAAAAATTTGTATTTGAGCTTGCAAATTAATATAAGAAAATGCACACAAGCAAATGATTATCAGTGTTTTATTATTCATAATTGGAGTGTAATGGTAAAGCTATTTATTTTTAGACATTTTGTACAAATTCCGTTACAAAAATTTGATTATATGTTGTATTGTAAATATAATACTCATCATAAATCAAAACGTAGAGACAAGGCATGCCTTGTCTAATGAATTATGAGTGATGAATTATGAATTCCAGTGCTAATGCGCATAAACATAGAGACAAGGCATGCCTTGTCTCTACATTATGCTGTTGTTGATAAATAAATATTATTTCAAGTTTGATGTCTTTTGGCTTTGATACCGTATCTTTAAAGATAGCACTTTTTGAAATTAGAATCATAACAACACTTGTAAAATGTATTCATTAAAAATTCCCATCTGCTTCCTGTTTTTCTTTTTCCCTATTTTGTTACTTGGTCAACTCATTTCAGGTACCATTCAACACAATGGATTGACTAGGAACTATAACATTTATTTACCTGCTAATATTGCTCCTAACGCATCATTGGTTTTTTCTCTACATGGAAGAACTGCCAATGCTACTGCAAATATGAATAGGACAAATATGAATGCAATGGCTGATAATTTTGGTTTTGCTGTTTGTTATCCTCAAGGAGAATTAAGCGATGCGGGAGTAACCTATTGGAACAGTGGAATGACTTTAGGGAATCATGATGATGTGGGTTTTATAACAACTTTAGCGGCATATGTTCAACAAACTTATCAGCTAAATCCTGCTGAAACTTTTTGTACCGGCTTTTCAAATGGTGGATATATGTCTTATCATTTGGCTTGTAATGCTTCTGGTGTATTTAGAGCAATTGCACCAGTCGGAGGTTTGATGTCTGGTGGAACTTTTAATGCTTGTAGCCCAAGTGCAACTCCTATATTTCACATACATGGCTCTGCGGATAATCTCGTTCCTGCTGCTGGTTATCCAGATTTAAATGATGGTTGGGGAGAAGGGATTTCTGTAGTAAACGGTATCAATTATTGGAATGGAGTAAATAATTGTGGTGTTGCAGTTAGAGATACGCTAAATATGCCAAGCGGAACACAAGTCATCCGAGATAAATATGAAACTTGTAATGACCCCATTTGGAATTATTTGGTAATGGGAGAGGGACATAGTTATCCAAATAGTACAGGTTCACAAACTGACTTTCCAGCTACGCAGGAGATTTGGAAATTTTTCAGTCAATTTACAAGCCAACCATATGTCGAAACGAATTTTGAAGGTGGCAATGGAGAATTGTTAGCTTTTGGAGCCAATAACTATATAAAAATTGAATCAGAATTTAAGGGAAATGATACCAGGAATATAACTTATTTCTGTAAAATTTTGGGCTTGGATGCTACACAACCATTACAATTGGAAGCCATAACAGAGTATACAGGAGATTATACATTTTACAGTTATAACAATGTTGATTGGTTTCGTTCAAATCCCAAAGTTGGGAATATTTTCACTGTGCCTTTAGTTAGTAGCGAAATTTATGTTGCACATTTTTACCCATATCTGTATTCACGAATAAGCAGTTATTTAGACAGTTTGCAATCTGTTCAAAAAGACTATTATGAAATATCAGGCTTGGCAATAAATGAAGCTAGAAACCCAGTTGAAATAGTCAAAATTACCGTTCCCTGTGTGGATGATACGGATAAAAAATTAATATGGATAAATGGACGAATGCACGGATTTGAGCATCCTGCCAATTATGCAACGGAGGGCATGCTGAGGTTTTTTGTATCAAATGAAGATCAAGCAAAAAGGTTGAGAAAAGAGGCAATTATTTATATTGTTCCTATGATGGATGTGGAGAGTGCTATCAATGGAAAGACAGGCAAAGACCAAAACCCTGTTGATTTTAATAGAGATTGGGTTTCGCCAACTCACAATTCACATTGGAATGCCACAGTTGCTGCTAAGACATTGTTAAACACAATTACTGCACAAAATGAACTTTCCATATTTGTTGATATGCATTCAATTTCACCCACTGGATTAGAAAGTTTTCATTTTATTTATAACAACCCAGATCAAATCGTGAGAGGGCAAAATTTTATTGATAGAACAAATGCAAACAATGGTTTTCTATACACTTCTTCTTTGTTTAGTCCTTTAAATACGGCAACTTCGCAAGACTATGCATTGCAATATTTGAATACACCGAGCTTGTTGTCCATCACGCCAGAAACGAGTTTTAACTTCACCGCGACAGGCGTGCCGTGGACAGTTGAGAATTTGATAGATCAAGGAAAGGCATTTGGTAGAGCGAGTAGCGACTATATAAATGGTACGGATTTTCCAAACCAAATTGTTATTGATAATACAGATGCTGCAAATATAACGACGACGGGAACTTGGATAAATTATGCCAGCCCAGATGGATTTTATGATACGGACTATGTTTTTGTAAGTGCAAATACCAATGCTACTTACACGTTTAATTTTACAGGAATTCAAAGCGGTCTATATGAAGCAGCAATGTTTTATCCAAATGATGATGTAAATGCAACTAATGTTAATTGCCAATTGCAACATCCCAATGGAAGCCGTAATTATGTTTTGGATCAAACTATATTGGGAGGTCAATGGCGATTAGTTGACACGCTTACACTGGCGAATAATGGTAGCAATGTATCCTTTACAATTGATGCAAACAATACAGATGGTTTTGTAGAAGCTGATGCATTTAGATTGAAAAGAATTGATGATCCAAATGTGAGTAATTCTGGATGTAATACTGTGGATGTTAACTTGAAAGTTTATTTGGAAGGTGCGATGGATTTTACAGGTTTGACTGAAATGCATACTTTTTTAAATAATAATGCGCTTATACCTTTGTCTCAACCATATAATATTTTACCTTATAATTACTCAAACAATGTTTCCGTATCAAGTTTGCCTACGGATGCAGTGGATTGGGTTTTGATTGAAGCACGTACTGGAAGCCCTGCACTTTTAGGTAATCCAACGACTGCATTGGTAGAAACTCAGGTTGGAATTTTAAACAAAGATGGTTTTATTGTTGATCCAAATGGAAATGGCGGAGTGAAGTTTTCAAACCTAATAGAAGGAAATGACTATCGCTTTTTAGTGAGGCACAGAAATCATTTGGATGTGATATCAGCACAATCTTTAGTCGTAAGTAATTTAGAGATCAATTATGATTTTACTATAAATGCAACTCAGGCATACGGTTCAGGACAATTAAAAGCTTCTCCAACTGGAAGTCATTATATGATGTACGCTGGAGATTACGATCACGACGGCATCATCCAAACCAGCGATTTCGATAGGTGGAAAATACGTCCTTCTGTTTTAATGTCCTACGAAATGACCGATGGCAATTTAGATGGTACTACTCAAACAACAGACTTTGATAAATGGTATGTCAATCAGGCGAAATTGGGTATTGGGGAGGTGCGGTATTGAGTTGAAATTTATAAAATACTTTTTATAAATTTATTGGTTAATTTGCTGTCAAAAATTGTGGCAACAGGTAATATTAACTTGCTAATTGCACTAGATTTTATTTCTCCTGAATCCGACTTTAGCACTAATTCGAATTTTTCATTAGTGTTAATATATTGTTCAATTACTTTCTTTTTTGGATCAATTATCCAATATTCTTTTACACCATGATTTTGGTAATCATTAAATTTAATTCCACGATCTCTTTTTTCTGTACTCTTTGATAAAACTTCTACAATCATATTAGGAACGGGAAATAATATTTGATCTTGCTTAAATTGATTGGCTTTGGATTTATTAAAAAAACAAATATCTGGTTCATAATCATTTCTAGTAAACTTAATCATAATTTTTTCTACTCCAACAAAACCAAGATCGTTTTCAACTACATAGATTTTTAATATGCTACTTAAATTCAAAGTAATTTCATTATGATATTTGACAACAGGTGAATGTAAGATAATTTGCCCATTTATAAATTCAGCTTTTTCTTTTTCAGTAATATCGTTATCATAAAATTTTAGCCTGTTTTTTTGCTCTGTTTCAAGTTCAGACTGAATCTGGTCCATTAAAATAGGAGCAATTGGAGATTTAAGAATCCCAGAAACTAGGTTTTGTTCAATTTTATTTGTCATTTCATCTATTTTAATACAATTTAATCAATTTTGAAAATAAATACAAGAATTTGTTTTTATCTATACCCATCCGTCATCTAAGAATTTTCCGCAACGCAGTGTAGGAAAATATCTGAGATCTCTTCACAATCGATCCAAGCAACTACAAATAGTCAAATGGATTTAGACCAGAAAACAAATCCTTCATTTCTGGATTCTTCTTTTTGATTAACTCTATTTTCCAACTTCTATTCCATTTTTTTAATTTTTTCTCTCTCTCAATTGCATCTACAATACTATGAAAAAATTCATAATAAAGTAACACAGTGCATTTATATTTGCTAGTAAATATTGATCCTTTTCCTGCTCTGTGTTCACAGATTCTTTTATACAAACCTGACGTAACTCCAATGTATAAGCTGCCCTCAACTTTATTGGAAGCCTGCCCTCAACTCAATTGGGGGACGGCGAGTATCATCTCCGTTTGAAGTACTCTCCCCGCTGTCCGTTGCAATGTATGGAATGAATTGGAACTGGTCTCAGCCCGCTTTGAAGACGTTGCATGCAACGTCTCTACCTATTGCTTTGTGACAAAATTTTCCCCAATCATCGGTTCCAATTCATTCCATACATTTCCACTCGCATCGGGCGTATTTTCGCAAATCTAGCTGCTCTGTTGTCAATTTCGTCCTCCGCGCTTCCTCGTCCGCTAATGGACAGTTTTGATTTTGCCATAATTATTTGGAAGACTTACGAAATTTAGATTCTCTAATTTGCTCCAAATTAAGAAAAATAACCCTTCTAAAACGAAAAAAACTGAAATTTACTCAATTTCACTACTTAATATGCTTAAATATCCTTTTCAATGTTTAATATACATCGTACTTTTGTGACAAATTTTTAACACATAATGCTATGAGAAAAAAGTATGGGATAACCTGGTGGGGGCAACAATGGTTAAATGCATTTAACCATATTAGTGATGCCAATCGGTTGCCAAGAGGAAGGACTTATGCAAATACAGGTCGTGCAAAAGATATTGAAATTAAAGGAAACATTATTACTGCAAAAGTTTCAGGATCACGCTCGAAACCTTATAAGGTAAAGATAGAAATTCCTAAATTTGATAAGAAGCAAAAAGAAGAATTACTGAAACTGGTTCAAGACAATCCTTTGTTTTTATCTCAGCTTTTGAATAGGGAATTACCAGAAAGTTTTGACAAAGCTTGTACGGATATTGGCATTCAAATTTTCCCTTCTAGCTGGACATTGCTGAAAGCGAGTTGTTCTTGTCCTGATTGGGCGATGCCTTGTAAACACCTTGCCTCTGTGCTGTATTTAGTGGCTAATGAAATTGATAAAAATCCGTTTTTGGTTTTACAGTTACACGATTTTGATTTAATTAAATTGCTTGAAGAGTCTGGCGTTGGATTGGAATCGCAAAAATCTGTTTACATAAAATCTGTTAAAGATTTATGGGAAAATTTACCCAAAAAAAAGAGAAGGAAAAAGTGGAAGTTTGAGAAAGAATTGATTGATGAATTGGATTTTTCTGTTATACCTGAATGCAAGGAGTCATTGATGAGTATTTTGACTGAATCTCCAGTATTTTATCCACAAAAGGATTTTAAGAAAATATTAGCAACACGGTATGGTAAAATTACTAGAAATGTTAATAAGGAACTTATTAATGATGTATCATCGGAAGATGATTTAAAGTATGAGCAGATTGATAATATTACTATTTACATAAATAGTAAACTGAAAAAGGTTGAAATGGTTGTTATTCAGAATAATGCAATTGTTCAAACCATCAAAGGTGTTGAAAAATTATCTGACTGGATTCGTGGCATAGATTATAGTAGAATCGAGTATTGTATTCCTAAAATACAAGCATTATACCATACTTTTCATTTTTCAATGAAACTGGCTGGGCAATCTGCAATTATACCACAGTTATTACAGATTTCATTGACAGATTATAAGATTAGATGGATTCCTGCATTGTTAAATCCGCAAGTAAAGGAAGTTTTTGAAAAGGTAAATCTTTTGATTCCTCCTGATCTGATTTTTTATAAAGAGACACCACTTTCAGAAATTGAAAATACGCTTGCTTTAACTTCCTTCTTTCTGACTGATATTGTGAGTAGAAATAATGGAGAGGATTATTTTGATAATAACATTGAGAAATTATTTTTTACAGATACAAATCAGGTTTTTGGAACTTTTGAAGATCGTGAATATCCTGGCGCGATTCAATTGTGGTTGAATAAATTTTATTTAACTGAAAAACAACACATCCCAATTATACAAGTGACGGACGAACCTAAAAATCAGTTCCGAGTGGATTTGAAGATTGAAGATACGGCAAAAAGAACGCCTTTACCTGTACAAATCAAATCAGTATTTTCAAGGAAATCTTATCAAAAATACAAGCTGGAAATATTGAAAGATTTGGCGGTTCTTGCCAATTATTTTCCAGAAATTGAGAGAATTATTGCTTCCAAAGGAAAGGAATTTTTAATTTTTAAGTCTGATGAGTTTACAACGATTTTACTAAAGATTTTACCAGTAATAAAATTATTAGGCATAAAAGTATTGCTACCAAAAGGTTTAAGCAAGCTCATTCGACCTTCCATTTCAATGGCTTTGACGTTAGACGATAATCAAAATACCAGTTCTGGCTTTGTAAATCTTGCTGAAATGTTATCCTTTAATTGGCAGGTGGCAATGGGAGATCGACAGGTTTCACAAAAAGAATTTTTGAAGTTGGTGAAATCTTATTCTGGTATTGTTAAGTTAAAGGATGAATACGTTTATTTTGATGAAAAAGAAGTGGCGAAGCTTTTAGATAAATTAGAAAACCCTCCCAAAGTATCTAAGCATGAATTGTTGCATGCGGCTTTGAGTGAGGATTATGAAGGTGGGAAAGTTATTGTAGATAAGAAGGTTAAGAAAAGTATTGGTTTAATTCTAAAACAAAAAAATATTCCTGTTCCAAAAGGTCTAAATGCTACATTGCGACCTTACCAAGAAAGAGGTTATGCTTGGATGTATAAAAATTCTCAACTAGGTTTTGGTAGTTTGATTGCGGATGATATGGGATTGGGTAAAACGATACAGGTCATCACTACTATATTAAAACTGAAGGATGAAGGCAGGCTTGAAAAGAATAAGGGTTTGATTGTTGTACCTACAACTTTGTTGACGAATTGGGAAAGGGAAATAGAGAAATTTGCTCCTAGTATCAGCAATTATGTTTACCACGGTCCAGATAGAAAATTAGAAACAAAAGGAATTGATATAATCATCACTACTTATGGAATGATCCGAAGCGATGCGGAAAAATTCAGCAAGAAAACTTGGGGATTGCTCGCAATTGATGAATCTCAAAACATAAAAAATCCAAAAACAAATCAAACCAAAGCCATAAAGAAAATTAAAGCAGAGGTGATTATTGCGATGAGTGGTACGCCTGTTGAAAATCGTCTGAGTGAATATTGGAGTGTTTTTGATTTTACTAACAAAGGTTATTTGGGTAGCTTGGATAAATTTAAGAAGAATTACGCCTTGCCAATTGAGGTGAATCGTGATAAAACGAAGTTGGATAAATTTAGGAAAATTACTGCTCCATTTATCATGAGAAGGTTAAAGTCTGATAAAAGCATTATTAAAGATTTACCAGATAAAATTGAGAATAATCAATATTGTGAATTGACAACTGAGCAGTCTGCTTTATATACAACCACCGTTAATCGAATTATTGAATTAATAGCTCAAAGTGAGGGTATTGCACGAAAAGGTTTGGTGCTAAAATTAATGACCGCATTGAAGCAAATATGCAATCATCCTACTCAGTTTTTGAAAACAGGATCAAGCAAAATTGATTTGTCTGGTAAAAGTGTTATTCTTTTTGATTTGTTGAGAAGAATCATGGAAACTGGCGAAAAGACTTTGATATTTACTCAATACAGAGAGATGGGTAACTTGATGTTGAAAATGCTTAAACAGGAAATGGGGATAAATGCACAATTTTTGCATGGTGGAGTTACCCGTAAAAAACGAGATTTGATGGTTCAGGATTTTCAAGAAAATCATTCAACTAAAATAATTATTTTATCATTGAAAGCGGCGGGAACGGGTTTAAACCTTACGTCCGCCAGCAATGTCATACATTATGATTTGTGGTGGAATCCTGCTGTAGAATCGCAAGCAACGGACAGGGCGTATAGAATTGGGCAAAAGAAAAATGTCCAAGTGTATAGATTTATCACAGAAAATACTTTTGAAGAAAAAATTGACAAGATGATTCAAGCCAAAAAGGAATTGGCAAATTTAACGGTTAATACTGGTGAAAAATGGATTGGTGAAATGTCTAATAATGATTTGAGGGAATTGGTTACGTTGGGAGGTATTTAGTTAATTACGAATTTTTGAACCGAACGTCGGACCGAACGAATAACGAATTGAAAAAAACAGACGGTAGAGACAAGGCATGCCTTGTCTCCCTCTTGCAATGAAAGAATCAATTACGAATTATACAATTACGAATTGAAGTGATATTGAGGATTGAAATTCTAAATATTCCATCATTGATATGAGGATGCTTGAATATTTTCAACTTTCAACTTTCAACTTTTAATTTTCAACCACAGAATCATTATTCCTCAAGCCCACGCATAACCCCTTCAGGATTTTCCAAAATCATCTTCGTTAATTGGTAATGTTTCGTTTCCTTGTAATCAACCTTAGAAACTTTTCCGTCTTGAAAATAAAACACTTCTGAATCTGGAACAGACATAATGATTGGGGAGTGTGTGGCAATGACAAAATGTGAACCTGTTTTTTTTACTTTTTCAATAACCAAGGCTAAAAGACTGAGCTGTCGGGTGGGGGAAAGTGCTGCCTCTGGCTCATCAATCAAATACAAGCCTTTACCCGTAATTCGGGAAGTGAAGAATTTTAAGAAACCTTCTCCGTGGGACATCTCCTCCAAATTTCTAGAATAACGACTGATAAATTGGTCTCTTTCTCCTTGAATTGCACCCAAAGTCAATTTGATATCACCGCCTGTAAAACTCTCCTTGACTTCTTGAATTTCTTTATCTAGTGCTTGAATTTCATTTTTTATATTTCGTGCAAAACCAATAAAATCTTCCGCTCTCACAAAAAAACCGTGATGCGTTTTTTCGGCAAATCGGATGCTCAAATAATTGGCGAGATCGTTTGCAGCAGCCAAAGACTCATCTTCCTCCAATCTAAAACTACCCGCTAAAGGCACTTCTGTATAAGCAGCAATGGCTTCGAGAACAGTAGATTTACCACTTCCATTTTCACCCACAAAAAAACTGATGTTTTTCTCGAACTCAAATTCAAAGTCATCTATGTTTTTTATCAATGGCAAATTCCAAGGGAACTTGTCTTGCGCATCCTCAGGGTAATTTCGCAGTCGTATAGTGGATAGGATCATTTGGGCACTTATTATATTCTGTTAAAGATAGGAAAGTTTTGGAGGATTAATGCTTCAATAGTTGAAAGTTGAAAATTGAAAGTTGAAAACGTTCTCACATTCTCGCATTCTCGCATTCAGGCATTCTCGCATTTTTCATTCAGGCATTCAAGCATTCAAGCATTCATGCATTAAAAAAAGGGGAACAACATCTTGCAATGCGCTCCCCTTTGTTTATTTGTAACATTAAGAATTAAACCATCAATTCAATTCTTATGATTTGATTTTTCCTTGGTTGATCAATAATTTCTCCAATTTAGAATCAGTGTCTTTATGACCACCGTGACTAGCAACACCCGCTTGTTTTTGGAACTCAATCAATTTGTCCCATTTTGCTTCAGCAGCTAATTTACTTTGTAAAGGCCAGTTTTCTGGGCTGTGCATTTTGAACTTAGTACCTTCTTTGTCTAGAATTTTTCTAAGTTGCTTTTGGTTGGCATTAGACAATTGTAACCAAGTGTGAATGCCACTTTTGTTAAGTACCTCTTGTAGTTTTGGACCTATACCCTCAACGATTTGAAGGTTGTTAGATTTTAAACCATAAACCGAATCAGTATAAACACCAGTAGGAGCATTTTTTCCATCGCCAGTTTTACCAGTCGTTTTTACCTCCGTCTTAACAGTTTTAGAATCACCAGATTTAACATTGGTTTTTGCATCCGTCTTAACAGTTTTTGTGTCACCAGTTTTAACTACAGTTTTTGCATCGCCAGTTTTACCAGTCGTTTTTACCTCCGTCTTAACAGTTTTAGAATCACCAGATTTAACATTGGTTTTTGCATCCGTCTTAACAGATTTCGTGTCTCCCGTTTTAACTACAGTTTTTGCATCCCCTGTTTTTACAGTCGTTTTTACGTCTGTCTTAACAGTTTTCGCATCGCCTGTTTTTACATCTTTATTAACAGTAGTTTTTGTCTCCCCTTGAATGATCTTAGCATCAACTGCATCAAACTCCTTAGAATCAACAATTGTAGATTTTACATTACCAGTTTTGTAGGTATTTGCATCTCCATCAGGCAATACATTTACCTTAGTTGTAACATTACCTGATCTGTAAGTTTTTCCTTCTGATCTTGTAATATTTACTTTAGGCTCTGTAGTCGTAGTTGTTTTTGATGTAGTACTTGCAGGCTTATTAACCGTTGTAGTTGTTGTAGGCTTAACCGTTGTAGTTGTTGTAGTTTGAATAGTTCTCATTGCAGTTCTACCCATTTCTTCACCATCATTGTTAAGCAATAAATTAGTGTAGTAGTTGCCTCTCTCTATTCTTCTGTAGTTATCAGCGTCTTCGTAGATTTTCAATACAGCAGCCAACCTCTCATCTCTAAGCTTAACTGTTTTGTATCCTTCACTTCTCACTCTAACACTGCCATCTTTTTTGTAAATTACAAAGTAGAAACGGTCGTTGTCATGTTTAAAAGCAGCAACATTATTTTTCTTGTCAGATACTTTTCTACCCTCATAATGTTTTGCACTTAGGTAATAATCTTCTCTATCCCAATCAGAAGTTGTAGTAACTCTTGTAGTAGTAGTTCCAGTTCCAGTATATTTTCTACCAGATCTAATTATTCTTTCCTTACCAGTTCTGTAAGTTTTAAGATTCGGAACATTTACAAACTCTCTGCTGATTTCTTGTCCAGATTTAGAAACTTGAACCTCTTTGATAACCTCAACAGGCACCTCTTTGATTACTTCAATTTCTTTGAATACTTCAACTTCTCTGATTACTTCAACAGGAACTTCTTTGATCACTTCAACTTCTTTGATCACCTCTTTGATCACCTCAACTTCTCTTACAACTTCTACCTCAACTTCTCTAATAACCTCTACCTCTTTAACAACTTCAACAGGAACTTCTTTAATGATCTCACGATCAATGTGAACTTCTTTTATTACTTGAACAGGTACTTCTTTAATCACGTCAACAAGTTTGATAACTTCAATTGTGTTAACCAAAGTAACAGGTACTTCTTGTTTAACAGAAACAGATTTAAGAACTTCAACCTCAGCAGTAACAGTCTTAGGTACCTCTTTGACTATTTCAACTTCTACAAAGTTGGTAACATTTCTTGGAACCTCAACAGGCACTTCTTGAACCACCTCAATTTCCTTAATAACTTCAACCTCGTTTGAAACCACTACAGGAATCTCTTTAGTTAATTCAACTTCTTTGATTACTTCATTTGTTTTATGCAATTCAACAGGTACCTCAACTTTTAAAGTAATCTCTTTGATAGATTCTATAGTATTAGTAGTAATTACAGGAATTTCTTTTGTAATTTCAACCTCTTTGATTTTCTCCACTCTGTTTTCTACAGGAACAGGTACTTCTCTAAATACTTCAAGTTCTTTAACTTTTTCAAGAACGGTTTCTACTGGAACAGTCACTTGTTTAACTACCTGAACTTCTTTAACTTTCTCAACACTTTCTTTAAGGATAGTAGGAACTTCTTTTGAAACATGAACAACATCCACTTTATGAATGATTTTCTCCACTTCAACAGGAATTTCTTTGATAACCTCTACTTCTTTGATGACAGTATTTTGTACCAAAACTTCAACAGGTACTTCTTTGATAACCTCTACCTCTTTGATCACTTGAACTTCCTTGATTACTTCAACAGGAATTTCTTTTACAACTACAACCTCTTTGATTTTTTCTATCTCTTTGATAACTTCAACAGGTACTTCTTCCTTAACGATTACCTCTTTGATCACTTCAACTTCCTTGATAACCTCAACAGGAATTTCTTTGATAACCTCGACTTCTTTGATCACTTGAACTTCCTTGATTACTTCAACAGGAACTTGCTTAATTACCTCAACTCTTTTGATTACTTCTCTGTCTCTGTATACAGGAACCGCAATTTCTTTGATTACAGTAATTTCTTTTACTTCTTCAATTACATTAGTCAATGCAACAGGAACTTCTTTGATAACAGAAACTTCTTTGAATTTCTCTGATACTTGATTAAGAACTACAGGTACTTCTTTTAATACCTCTACTTCTTTAACGCTAGTTACTTCTCTGAAAGTTTCTACTGCAACATCTCTAAAAACGTTGATCGGTTGAAAAACATTTACTTCGTGTCTTACCTCAACTGGTTTTTCTCTTAAAACCTCTACCTCTTTGATGGTAGGCATTTCACGATATGTTGCAACTGGCACTTCTTTGATCACTTCCACCTCTTTGATCACTTCCACTGTTTTCACCACTTCAACAGGTACTTCTTTAACGACCTCAACAGTCTTTATCACTTCATGAGAAGGAATTAGTCGAGCATCAATAAGCATTTTATATACTTCGTCTGATTGTTTACCATTTAAGCCTAATGAATCAAGTCGGCCTAAAAAATTCTTTTTGTCTAATTTCACTCTTGTTAGTTTTTTATATTATTTAAAAATAATTTATAAAATCAATTTGGGCATAAATTTAAAAATTCATTATTTGAAGTGATTCAAAATAGCTTTGAATCTGAAAGTGTATCCCAAAGAGGTTGTGTTTAATATTCAACCATACATACCACTATACTTGACTCAGTAGATGTTAAAAAGTCATTTTTTATTGTTTGACATATTTCTTAAATAAACCATAGGTCGTTCTTCCATTTTCGTTATAAAACTTATCAATGAATAGGAGCACGGAATGGTTTAGGTTTTTAGTTTATTACTTGAAAAAAGCGAATTGATTTTTACAAACATCGTATTTTTTTATTTGGGCGTTTCCCTATCGGGTCGGGCTGTCAATGCTGTTCGACTGCGTGTTTGCTGGTTGTTGAGCGATGTCGAAGTGCGGTGCTGCGCACTCAGGCTATTGCCTAATCATTCCCATCTTTAACGCAAATGTATACACGGTTTGACGATTAAGGTCGCTATTTTAAAATTTTACATAAAATGTGAGACATACAAAAATTATAATAAATTGTGTCCAATTAATTTTCTTTATAGTTTCGCATTACTTTATATATTCAAAAAAAGAGATTAAAAAACTAGGAAACAAGCTTTGAGTAAATTGTGTTTTTTTTAACTCTTTTTGTCTTTTGCTTATCTATTTGTATGCTGAAGATTTTTACTTTAATTTAGAATCAGCTACAATGACTATGGTACAAAAATAATACTTAATTGAGAATAATTATAGTTTTGATTGTAAAATAACATCTAACGATAAATATATAACATTTGTTTTATGTGATGCAATCTTTTTGATTTGTACTCAGTTTAACAATTTGCTAAGTAAGTGCTTGGACCAAATTAGAGCCAATTTGGTCCAAGCACCTACTAAATAAAAACTTATGAATATTTGATTGCGTATGTTTGAGTACTTGTACAGAACTCCTTATTTTTGCCCTAATAAACTATCAAAATATTGGTTTGCGAGTTGTGGAACCATATTACTTGTTTAAATGATTTGTTAAATACTCATTTGAAACGTATATTAATAATGAGATTTTTTTTATATGAAAGAAGCCAAGAAAAGTAAAAGTTTAGTCGTTCAAAATCACGGTGTTGTCAATTTTACCAAAATGCAAATTGGAATTACTAGCAAATTGATTGACAATGAAACGGCGAATTGGATAGAAAGGGGCGAGAAGTTGCTAGAATTGGGGCAGTATCCTCAGGCAATTGATGCATTGAATAAAGCCATTGAGATAAATCCAAGTAGTGCAGATGCCTATCATTTTTGTGCTGTTGCTATGTTGCTTATTGGAAATTCAGCCGACGCTTTTTCTGATTTTGGAAAAGCCATTGAGCTGGCTCCTGATAAAATAGATAGTTATCTAGAAAGAGGTTGTTTATATTATGAGCAAGAATCTTTTGAAGAGGCAATTGCGGATTTCACCTCCGTATTAAAAATTGATTCTAAAAATACGCAAGCTTACTACAATAGAGGTTATGCAAAATATGATTTAAAGGACTTTCAAGGAGCAATTGAAGATTTTTCGGAAGCCATTGAGCTTGATCCAACTAATGCAGATGCTTGGTATGATCGTGGTTTTGCGAAGTTTGACCTCGATGATTTTAGAGGGGCTGTGCTTGATTTTTCGGAAACGATTAAACTGCGTCCCAATGACTTGAACGCTCATGCGAATAGAGGCGAAGCTCGTTTGTATTTGGGACATCATAGTAGTGCGATTGCAGATTTTACGATAGCGATTCAATTAGAAGAAGAAGAAGCTAATTCTTGGTACAATAGAGGGGTTGCGCAATTTGAGTTGATGAATTACAATGAAGCTTTGGAAGATTTAAATCAGGCAGATATTTTAGGACACCCTGGTGCTAAAAGTGCGATAGAAAAGGTTCAGAATGTATGAAGCAAATCAGTTTTCAAAACAATGAAATCCGCCCCGTTCTTATAAAATACTTAACGGAAGCGACCGAAAGCATCGAGTTGGCAATTGGTTGGCTGGACGATGATGGCATAATTGGCTTGTTGCAGAAGAAAATTACTGAAGGACTTGCAATTTATCTCATACTAACAGACCGATTGACTCAACAGAGAACCAAGCCCGCTCTGGCTAAATTGGTTGAAATGGGTGCGCGTATAATTTGGTTAGAAGAGGTTTTTAAAGAAAAATTAATTGATTACAAATTTGGCGTTATTGATAGCTCCGTTGTGCTTACTGGAAATTACAATTGGGGACTCATTCCCGAGCCAGAAAGTTGCCTAACAATTTCTGAAGGAATGCTAACTTTTGTGGTAGGCTTTGAAACGGAATTTGAGTACCTCAGCATTTTAAACCAGCTTCCTACAGACGAAGTCAAACCTGAAAATCTGATTTTGAAATTGCTAAAAAAGTTGGAGGTGCTTAATACCTTGATACAAATTGGCGATACAGAATTTTTACATTTGAATTTACATGAATTAGAAATCTACACGGAAGATGAAAATGTAAAATTGATATACGATCATCTTATAAATGCAGATTTTGATGAAGCACTTTTTTTGATCCAAACTTTCTGTGATTATCATCAACCACTACGGGAATGCATTGATCCGCCATTTGAAAGATTGCAAAGAGAAATACATACTTTGGAAGTAGAAATTGCTAATGTGAGTGCGGAGTTTGGTGACACCCAAAAAAAATTACATCAGTTTAGTAAAAAGCACAGTGAAAACTTAGGTGATTTATTATCAAAAATTCTTTATCAAACCAAAGTAAAGGCAGAAATTGAGGCCAAACTCAATGAGGATAAAGAAGAAGATTTTGAAAAGGCAAAAGAGGATTATGAAGAATACACCAAGTCGCATAAAATAACCCAAAAGCAAAAGTTAAAAGTATTAAACACATCTGAGCAGAAGGAACTAAAAAAACTCTATCGGCAATCTTCTCTAAAATGCCATCCTGATCGAGTAGTCGATGAATTGCATATTGAGGCGGAAGAAATTTTTGTAGAACTAAATGAAGCTTATAAATCAAACGATCTAGAGCGTGTTCGTGAAATAAGCAAACAACTAAAAGCTGGAGTTATGCTTTCTAAATCAGACGGTATAACAGAATTGAAAAGACTAGAAAGTCATGTGAAAACCTTGTCAATAAAATTAGAAGATTGGCTAAAGAAATTAGAGGATTTAAAAGAAACACCTTCTTATCAGACCATAAGCAATATTGAGAATTGGGATGTGTACTTTGAGGAAACGAAAGGCTTGCTCACAAAGCAATTAGAGCGTTTACAGCACTTTAATGAAACGGGTGTGGAGCTTTGAGCCAATTGCGAATTATGAATTTTTTAATTACGAATTGTGCAAATTACAAGTGTTCAAGGCAATTACCTTCAACTTGATTGGGTAGCCTGCTTTCAACTTTCAACCTTTTTAAGGACGGCGAGGATCATTTCCAAATTAGTAGTCTCCCCGCTGCCCGCTGCAATGTATGGAATGAATTGGAACTGGTTTCAGCCCGCTGTGGAGACGCGATGAATCGCGCCTCTACGGATTGCTTTGTGGCGAATTATTCCCCAATCATCAGTTCCAATTCATTCCATACATTTCCACTCGCATCGGGCGTATTTTCGCAAATTTAGGTTCTCCGTCGCCACATTCATCCTCCGCGCTTCCCATTTCTCCTATGTCCGAATACTTACTTAATTAGGATATGCGAAACTTGAGTTATTTTAGTTTGAGATGTATTTGATAAATCGTAACTTCACAAAATGACATACAAAGAAATAGCATTCACGATAGAGGGAGAAATAGCAGTCATTAAATTTAACCGTCCAGAGGTAATGAACTGTGTTGGTCCTAATACACATTTAGAATTGATGCATGCTTGGGAAGAATTTAAAACGAATGACCGTCTAAAAGTCGCGATTATAACAGGTGAGGGAGACCGTGCTTTTTGCAGTGGAGGCGATTTGAAAGCAGCCAGAACAGGAGCATTAATTGACCTGAATGAGAAAACCAATCAGTTGCATAGAGAAGGTAAAATGCCAGGAATTTTGGGACCGACAAGATGGACGGATATTTATAAACCGATCATCGCAGCAGTGAACGGAGTTGCCTATGCTGGTGGATTGGAATGGGCTTGTTTTGCTGATATGAGAATTGCCGAAGAGCATGCAACTTTTGGGGTAACTTGCAGAAGGTGGAACATCGGTTTGGGAGATGGCGGTACACAAAGATTACCTAGAATTGTGGGAATGGGACGAGCGATGGAATTGATACTTACAGGAAAAGTGATAAATGCAGAGGAAGCTCATAGAATTGGTTTGGTAAATGAAATTGTACCACAAGGGCAATCTTTGACAAGAGCGATAGAGTTAGCGAAATTTCTTTGCGGATTGCCACAGCCTGCTATGAGAACAGATAAGGAAGCTGCGCTTAGAGGTTTTGGAGAAAGTTTAGAAGAAGGATTTAAAATAGAAGCTGGCTTGTTTTTGGATTCCATTTTTAAACCAGAAACAACGGAGGGATTAACGCAATTTAATGAACGAATGCATCCAGATAGAAACGATGATGAGCCTAATAAAACGCCTGGACTGAAGCGGTATGGGAAGGGGTGAAAAAGCATTCAAATAAAATAATGGAGTAAAATGAAAAACTTAAAAATAAACCAAGACCCTAAAGTTGTGGTGAAGTTTGAAACTTATCCTAAAGAGATTAAAACCAAATTAAACTATTTGCGAGATTTGATTGTTGAGACTGCTACAGAAAATGAGACCATTGAAGAAATAGAAGAGACTTTGAAATGGGGAGAGCCTAGTTATTTGGTAAAAAAAGGTAGCACCATTAGAATTGATTGGAAAGCAAAAACACCAAATCAATATGCGATGTATTTTAAATGCACAAGCAAATTGGTCTCCACTTTTATAGAAGTATATGGCGACCTCTTTAAATACGAAAAAACCAGAGCGATTTTATTTGACCTAAATGATAAAGTACCGAAAAAAGAATTGAAAGAATGCATTGAGTTGGCTTTGAAATATCACTCTGTTAAGAATATGCCTCTTTTGGGGAAGTGAAACCTCATCACCTTACAATTATTTGGCTACATATTCTTTTTAACTTCTTTAACATACTTTACAGGTACATTAAATATTTCAGCTATTTTTTTATCAGACCAATCTGTCTCTGCAATGATTTTGGTTATGATTATAGCTTTTTCTATTAGCATTTTTTCTCTTTCTTCTCTTTTTACTTTTTCTTCTATCGTTTCTCCATATAATGCCACATGAATTCTATTTGCAAATCTAATTTGAGATTTTGTAGGTTCCATATCTATTTACCTTCTTTTTTCAAAATTAATCAATTAGGTTCAATGCCAAAGATAACTTCTTTTTATTATGATTCCAACTTTTAGGTTATTACATAACTTAAGCTTCACATTACTAAATCAACTGTGCAATTGGAAGTGTGGAGGACGAAATCAACGACGGAGCAGCTAGATTTTCGAAACTACGCCCGATGCGAGTGGAAATGTATTGCAAGGAACCGTCCGTTGTGGCTATGGGATTCCGCATCAAGTACGGAATGACGAGAAAGGATGAATGCAATGCATTGCAGCGGACAGCGGGGAGACAACCTCAAACGGAGATGATACTCGCCGTCCGTAAACTAATTATGAATTATGAGTTATAAATTATGAATTGGTATTTAACCACAGTTATGAGTTATATTTAACCACAATATTCAACTATGGACCTGCGTAAAAACAAGCGATATAAAGCTGATGCAATTCAAAATGTCAATACAAGTCCTGAAAGGACGCAAGATCATAGGGATGGATGCAATCCATCTAACTATAATGTGTTTTTAACTAAAACCTACTCTCCTAAAACGGAATATCAGTATCATACCCACTCGGGGGAGGCGGCGGACCTTGTTGATCTCCACCATTCATTTTAGATTCTTTTGTAATGACCTGACTCAATGGAATGTAACCATCTACATTGCCACCACTCATTAAATCAAGCTCTGCGAATTTGGCAAATTTATTGATGAATCTGGTTTTTACGGTGTCCAAAGCACCATTTCTGTGCTTGGCGATAATGACCTCTGCAACGCCCTGAGTAGGATTGCCATCATCATCCTGATCGAAGCCGTAATATTCGGGACGGTATAGGAAAATTACCATATCCGCGTCCTGCTCAATCGCACCAGACTCTCTAAGGTCTGAAAGCATTGGCTTTTTATTTCCACCTCTTGTCTCCACGGCACGGCTTAGCTGTGAAAGCGCGATAACGGGAATGTCCAACTCTTTTGCAATTCCTTTTAACGATCTTGAAATCTGTGAAATTTCTTGCTCACGATTTCCTTTCTTATCACCCGAGCCAGACATCAATTGCAAGTAATCAATGACGACCATTTGGATGTCATGTTGCATTTTCAAACGACGGCATTTAGCCCTTAGCTCAAAAATGTTTAGACCAGGTGTATCATCAATGAAAAGAGGTGCATCTGAGAGTGTACGAATTTTAGAATGGAGTTGTTCCCATTCATATCTTTCCAAATCTCCTTTTTTAAGTTTTTCACCTGGTAGTTCTGCCTCTGAAGAAATCAACCTGTTCACCAATTGAACGGAGGACATCTCTAGGGAGAAGAAAGCGACAGGTTTTTTGTGATCCACAGCGGCATTTCTTGCAATTGCCAAAGTGAAGGCTGTTTTACCCATACCAGGTCTTGCAGCAAGGACAACCAAATCTGATTTTTGCCAACCAGAGGTTATTTTATCAAGAGAAGCAAAACCCGATGGGATTCCAATAACGCCTACTTCTGTTTTGCTAATTTCTTCAATTTGTTTAATGGCAATACTCAACAAATTACCCATTGTATCATAATTACGTCTAAGGTTTTGATCAGTAATTTCAAAAAGATTTTGTTCTGTTGAATCTAATAACTCAAAAACATCAACAGTTTCATCGTATGCATTTTTGATAACCTTACTAGAGGTTCTAATTAATTCTCTTAAAATGAACTTCTCTGATACAATTCTAGCGTGATGCTCGACATTGGCAGACGAACCTACGCGATTTGCCAATTGAGAAATGTAAAATGCGCCTCCCACATTGTCCAATTCTCCGTCTTTCCGCAACTGTTCTGAAACAGTCAACAGATCAATAGGCTTATTTTTCAGGAATAATTCTTGAAATGCGCTATATATTTTTTGATTGGCATCCACGTAAAAGCTTTCAGGTTTAAGGATGTCAATTACATTAGATACAGCATCTTTATCTAACATCATCGCACCGAGAACGGCTTCTTCGATTTCAGTGGCTTGCGGCTGAACTTTGTCAAACATATAGTTTGACATATCATTCCCAGTCGAACTTTTTTTCAAGTAAGCTAGTTGGTTTTTTAGGCTGTTGTTTTCTTTTTGAGGCATTTGTTGAATATCAATGAAATCCCATAGGCATGCAAAACTAAGACACTTCTGGCAAATTATGGATTTATTTAGACTAAATAATATCCACTATTTTTTGTGCCATAAATGAGCTGTTTTTCAGTTAGTTAGCAAAAAATAAAAAATCTATACACATCTTATCCACAGAAATTTATAATTTGTGAGTTTGGATGCTTTTTTTATAATTATTTTTTGATTCTATAAAATTCATAATATAAAAAATAAATCCATAAAAACACATCTCTGCGAAAAAATTATGAATTAAATTCGGCACTGAAATCAATTAGAAAAGAGATTTATATACCATATATAGGTATTCAGGCAGGAGTAGGAACTTGTTTTCATAATGATTAATGCATCATTTTCGAAAATGGTTCATTTTTAACCACATAATACAAAATAATTTTATGTTAAATCAGATTCGTTTAGAGAACCTTATCTTCATTGACATTGAGACCGTCAAGGAGCATCATCATTTTTCGGAATTAGATGAAGTGGCTGCTAGTTTGTGGAACAAAAAGTCTGGCTATTTTAAGGATTCCCATTTGGAGTCAGAAGAAAATCTGTATAAAAATAGAGCAGGCTTGTATGCCGAATTTGCAAAGGTGGTTTGTATTTCTGTTGCTTTTATGATAAAAAATGCGGAAGGAGGTTTTGATTTGCGTTTGAAATCTTTTTACGGAGACGAAGAGTCTATTATACTAACTGAATTTAAGGAACTTTTAGATCAATATTACAAGCATACTAGATATGCTTTTTGTGGTCATAACGTAAAGGATTATGATTTGCCATTTTTGATGCGTAGAATGATTATAAACCAGATACCGCTTCCTGCCAAGTTTATTGTCAAAGGATCGAAATACTTCCAATTGCCAGCCATTGATACTTTTCAGATATGGAAGTTTGGAGATCACCGAAATTTCACTTCCTTAAAACTGCTTCAAAAAGCTTTGAAAATAGATTTTCCCAGATATTCCGATATTGAAGGAAATGATATTGACCGATTGTATTGGGAGAATAAAGATATGGAAGGCATCATTGAACATTGCCAAGATGACGTGATCACGGTAGCTCAGTTAATGCTCAGGTTTAAAAACTTTGAGTTGCTGTCACGTGAGAATATTAACATAATTGAATCGAGTGATTGAGTTCGAGTGTGATCTCGGATTAGGTCAATTTTTTCATAATAAGTTCGTCGATGGTGTTGCAGAAATGAAGCGGTTTTAGTGTGCGCCAATTTACAGTATTAAACTTTCCTCCAAAGAAGAGATAGTTGCCCAAACCGATTTGGTTCATTTCATCAATAACGTGTTGCCTGAAATTTAAAGCTACGATCCAGCCACCTTCGTCGCTTGTTTCCTCGTACCATTCTTCATAATAACAATCATCGGAAAAATGAAAATTGAGTACGTTTTCTCCTATTAAAATAAAACGACTAATTCCTTCTTTCATCATCCTATTCACTAGATTGTTTTTAAAAAACATGATGTCGTTATTTATACAGTCATTCCATTCTCCGATCATTTCAATGATTCCAAAGCCTTCTTCATAATTGGCATAAATTACTTTTACATACAAAGTCTGTGAACCAATATCATCCCATTGTGGATGGATATAATAATTGTAAATTTTTGTTGAGAAGGTAAATTCATCATATACCATTCCATAAAAAGGAGATTTGTTATCCTCAGCAGCGATGTAACGATCTCGCCAATTGTAATATGGTTCTAGTGTATGCACGTTTTTATTTTGAAAACGCAAAAGTAAACTAAAAGTTTTAAAGTTGAAAATTGAATGTTGAAGGTTGCACTTTCAATTTTCAACTATTTTTTACGGTAAATCATTGTACTTTTGCAATTCACTTTTACTAAATGAAAAAATCAGCGATAATTATTGGTGCGGGAATTGGGGGAATTGCATCGGCTATTCGTTTGGCGGCTTTGGGACTCAGTGTACAGGTTTTTGAGAAAAATAAATATCCTGGGGGCAAGTTGACAGAGATTGAAGTGGACGGATTTCGATTTGATGCAGGTCCTTCTTTGTTTACGATGCCGAGCTTGGTGGAGGAATTGTTTGAGCTGGTTGGTAAAAACCCTAAAGATCATTTTCAGTATGAAAGGTTGGAGGTTGTTTGTAAATATTTTTTTGAAGATGAAGTGGTTATAAATGCATATGCGAATTCTGAAAAATACATTTCGGAGCTAGAGGGCAAGTTGAAAATTGATGGAGCTTTGGTTAAACAACATTTTCAAAAGAGTGCGGAAATTTATGATATTACGGCAAAGATTTTTATGGAGCGTTCTTTGCACAAAAGCAGTACTTTTTTAAATATGGATACTTTGAAAGCTGCACTGAAATTGCCCAAAATAAATGCGCATCTCACAATGAACGCTTATAATGAGAAGGTATTGAAAAATGAAAAATTGGTGCAGTTGTTCAATCGTTACGCAACTTACAATGGTTCAGATCCTTATCAGGCACCAGCGACTTTGAACATCATTCCGCATTTAGAACAGGGTATTGGAGCGTTTTTTCCAAAAGGTGGAATGCACAATATTACAATGAGCTTATTTGAATTGGCAAAAAGTTTGGGTGTCGAGTTTGTTTTTGAATCTATGGTAAATAAAATATTGGTGGAGGACAAAAGTGCCGTTGGTATTGAAACTACAGAAGAGCAACATTTTGCGGATTTTGTAATAAGCAATATGGATGTTTATCATACCTATAAAAAACTTTTACCAGCAGAAAAGCATCCCTATAAAATTTTAAATCAGGAGAAGTCTAGCTCGGCTTTGATTTTTTATTGGGGGATTAAAAAGACTTTTCCTGAATTAGAATTGCACAATATATTTTTTAGTGAATCTTATCGGAAAGAATTTGAGCATATATTTCAGCAGAAAAATATTTTTAATGATCCCACGGTTTATTTAAATATTAGTTCGAAACACAATCGCAGTGATGCACCTGATAATTGTGAAAACTGGTTTGTTATGATAAATGTTCCCAATAACTCGGGTCAGGATTGGGAGACTTTGATAAAATTAAACCGAAAAAATATTTTACAAAAATTAAGCAGAATTTTAAAACAAGAAATAGAACCATTAATACAATGCGAAGAAATTTTAGATCCAAGAACAATTGAAGCAAAAACGTCTTCGCATTTGGGAGCTTTGTACGGAAACAGTTCCAATAGTAAAATGGCTGCATTTTTTAGACATGCGAATTTTTCAAACAAGATTGGTGGTCTTTTTTTCTGTGGAGGGAGCGTGCATCCTGGTGGTGGAATTCCTTTGTGTTTGTATTCGGCTAAAATACTTTCGGGGATTATTAAGGAACGGATAAACTAGGAAGTTTTTATATTTTTATATTGGAACTTTTTTTAATATATCTTGGTTGGATATTATACAAACTAAGATAGAAAACAAAGACACATTTCCTTATCATAAAATTTTACTTTATGAAATATTGAGTAGTATCAGCATCAGACGGTTGGTCAACGGATAGATTGACAAAGAAGACAGAAGAAATTATTAATAAAGAGACGGAAAATGGGTGGAAATTGATTTCAGTTTCATTAGGATTTAGTGTTTGGTGGATTCCTACTGTCTTTATAACATTAGCGCAATAAATTTACGTTTAATAAATAGTGTTTAGGTTAAGGGATGCTAAATCAATAACTGTCCGTTTTCAACTTTGACATTTTTAAAAAATACTTCCGCACCGGCGGACCGGTTAGAAAGCCTCGCAAGAGCCCTGCTATGCCTACGTTTTCTGTCTTGTATTTTTAAAAATCTCTTTGTTGAAATTCGAACATTTATTAATTCAACATCCCTAAGAGATCATGTTTTGTGGTCTCTTTTTTTATTTCACTTAGGCAATGAGTTATATAACTTTCTTTTTCTAGTTATAAATTTTAAGAGATAGAAGATAGAGGCTGTAACAAGAATAGCAATTAGAACAATTGTTGCGAAAATTAGTACTGTTGAATAACCCATCACATTTACATTGAAAAATGGATATGGATACTGCCAAGTAATTGTGCCGAAAATTAATACGTAGATAAAATAAACTACAGGAAGAATAAGCAGATTTGAAATAGTATTCCAGTAACTTGATTCAAGCTTTGAGTATAGTAGCCCATATGCAATTGTCAAAATAGGCAATGTAAAATGTAAGATGCGATCTGCAACATATTGCCATCCTTGTGGATTCCAAATATCTTGCAGAAGCACGTGATAGCCAATTAAAACTATCAGTGCGTAAACTGTAACATTATAAGAGGAAAGAATTCTAGGTTTTGAGTTAGATTTTCTATTAGACTTAAAAAGCTTACTTGAAAAAAACAGTGTGCAACTGAACCCTCCAACAATGGTAAAAAAGCTTGCCAAACGAAACGCTATAAAATAGGGTGGCTCTGTTCTATTATTAAACACTAAACCAATTTGAATAATCAATCCTATCCAACCTATTAGGCAGCCAAGCAAACATATGATCTGTTCTCCCTTTTTCATTAAAATGTATTGGTGGGTTTTTAATTATTTAGTCGGTTGGAGATGCACGGTCGTGCATCTCTACAGGTCCTTCGTTGCCAAATTCATCTTTTGTGCTTCTCTTTCTCTAATGTATAATTTTGAATTTGTACTAATAACGTAACCTTTTGAAATTCAAGTTAGTAATAATTAGTGTATTAGAGAAAGATTAGATTATACAAAAAGCAGATTTTTCCCACAATTTAGTAACAGGCTAGATTAATTTTGCATAAATTTGAGGTATGAGAGAACCAGCTTTTCTGAAGCGAAATAAGGAGAAATGGCAGGGCTTTGAACAAAAACTTGAATCATTGGAAGGCGTAAGCCCTGATGAACAGGCAGAAATGTACATTGAACTGACTGATGATTTGTCATTTGCTCGTACATTTTACCCTAAAAGCAAAACAGTCAATTACCTTAATTCTCTTGCAGCGCGTTTGCATCAATCTATTTACAAAAATAAAAAAGAAGATAGAAATCGTTTTAAAGAGTTTTGGCAAGAAGAAGTGCCGCTTTTGATGTATGAACATAGAGATAAATTGCTGTTGGCATTTTTGATTTTTATGGTATCCATTTTTATTGGAAGCCTCTCTACTTTGAACGATGAAACCTTTGTTCGATTGATATTGTCGGATGCTTATGTCAATAAAACCATAGATAACATAGAATCTGGTGATCCACTGGCGATCTATAAAAGTCATTCTCAAACTGGAATGTTTTTGATGATTACCATTAATAATATTAGAGTTTCGTTTATGGCATTTGTTGCTGGTATCATTTTTTCCTTTGGTACTGGATTTATCTTGTTTATGAATGGCGTGATGGTGGGTAGTTTTCTTACATTTTTTTATAAAAAAGGCATATTGCTTACTTCGCTATCTGGTGTTTTTCTCCACGGTGCTTTGGAATTGTCGGCAATAGTTATAGCAGGAACTGCTGGCTTTATTATGGGAAACAGTTTGCTATTTCCTGGAACGTATTCTCGTATGCACTCGTTTAGAAAAGGAGTGAAAGATGGGTTGAAGATCGTTATCAGTTTGATTCCGATTTTTATTCTTGCAGGATTTATTGAAAGCTTTGTAACGAGACATTATCAAAGCAGCTGGCTTTTGAATTTGTTAATAATTATTGTATCTTTTGCCTTTATTATTTATTATTTTATTATTTACCCCAAATTAGTAAGTATTTCTCAGTCTGCAATCTCCAATTCTACAAAAGAAATTATGGAATAAGAGCTGTGTCTCATCAAGTCAAATAAAACGGTCTGGAAAAATATTTTAATCTGAGTAACGCTTAAAAAACAACTTATGCATCTAAGCAGGATCGCCTGCCGCATCAACATTTTCCAATCTACTTCCGCACCGGCGGACCGGTTAAAAATACTCGCCTTAGCCCTGCTAGGACTCCGTTTTTTGTCCCGGCGGGGAACCGCTAGTATATTGAAAAACCTTTTTGCTAAGATACACAATTTGTTATTTAAACGTTACTAATAAAAAGAAACCTATGAGTACGAAAAAAGTGATTCAAGTTAAAAAAGCAAGAGATTTTGGCGGTGCCATTAGTGATACCTTTTCCTTGTTTTTCCAAAATATCAAGTTGTTTGCCAAAGTTTTTATGAAAGTGATTGCACCTATTGCAGTAATCGGTGCATTGGGCGTTTTGATATTTGCAGTGATGGCTGGTGGTATGGGTTTTGATAACTTTGAAGAGAGTACATCTCCTATAATATTTGGCATTGTAATAGGAGTGGTTTATTTTGTATTTTTGTTTTTGTTAATGTATTGTTTTATAAAGTTGATAGTCGCTTCATATCGGTTTGTGAAAATCAAAGCTGATGATCCAGAAAGGGAAGTTACTGTAGAAGAATTGATGGTAGAAGTAAGAGAAAAAACAATGCCTTTGTTGGGGATGGTTTTGTTATATGTTTTATTGTTTGTTGCAGTTATGGCTGTGGTTGGCTTGGTGAATTATTTGTTATACATGCTAATAGGATCTTGGTCATTTTTGATTTACTTGTTCGTATTTCCACTTTTTTATTATTATACTGTAGCGACCTCTATGTATTTAGTAGTTTCTTATGAAGAGAATTTGGACTTTGTGGACAGTTTGAAAAGGTCTATGTATCTGGTGAAAAATAAATGGTGGTTGACATTTGCAGCGACTATAGCAATCAGCATGATTGCTAGTACTATAATGTCGTTTGTTCAATATATTCCATTAATTTTTATTACTATTGGAGGTGCCTTAATGCCAACTGAAGGTGCAGGATTGAGTATATTTATTGGCATTGGAGGAATTATTACTTTGATTTTCTTTGTAGGAACTTTGCTTTTATACGTTATAAATTTTGTATTTCAATCACTCTGGTATTATGGTCTTGTAGAGGATAAAGAGGGTAGATCTGTTATAAATAAAATAAATCAAATTGGAGAGGATGATGGCGAGTTGCAATATTCCCAAAATTAAATATCAGAATGGAAAAAATTAAATTAAGAAAGGTTAGGGAGTTTGGAGAGATTATATCGGATACATTTAATTTTATTGGAAAAAATTTTTCACAGTTAGTAAAAATTTTCATTTTTTTTGTTGCGCCAGTAGCACTGATTTCTAGTGCCATAAGTGGTTATGCGCAAAATCAGATGGTGAGTAGTATGCAATCAGTGACTCAAATGTTGGAACAGGATCCTGGAGCAATTTCTCTTGAGATGTTTTCAGGTTTTTTTAATGGATATTATTTTATTTCTCTTTTTTTGAGCCTTTTTACTTATGGTGTTATTGGCTATGTTTTGTATACTTATATGAAACTCTATGAAGAATCGAAATCTGGTGTTGTTGAATTAGGCAGTTTGCGAGAAGGTTTGGTGGGTAAAACTTTACTAATGACATTGTTTCTTCTAATGTCTTATACTATTTACTTTTTTGGCTTGATGCTATTCATCATTCCAGGCGTATTTTTAATGATAGCCAGCAGTTTGCTTTTGGTTGTTCACATCAATGAAGGAACAGGCTTTGTTGATTCTTTTAAAAGGTCGATGAGTTTGATTTCGGGCTACTGGTGGTTTACTTTTTCTCTTTTTCTGGTGGTGTTAATTATATTAAGTTTTGTTGTTGGCTTTATACAATTGATCATTTCTTTGGCTTTTGGTCTTGGGACCTCTTTGTTGGAACAGGAACCTTCAACTGCCCTGAGCATTGTTACAGCTATAATTACTTTTTTAGGTTACTTCTTCAATTTTATTATGTGGATAATGGTCGGTATTTTATATTATTCTCTAGTAGAAATTAAAGAGGGCAAAAACGTTTTTGAAAAAATTGATAAAATAGGGAACACACATACTCGCGAGGAGATAGATCGAATGTTTAGGTGAATTTTAGGATTGAAAGTTGAAGGTTGAAAGTTGAAAGCGTTCAAGAATGCTTATTTCTGTATGATAATACGAAAGTTGTGGCAACAACACGCATTATACATTGAAGCATTTCATGATTGATGTAATTCATCTTGTAAAAATGTCAAACCCAAGTCCTGAAAGGACGTAAGATCATAGGGATGGATGCAATCCATCTAAAGCAAGATCATAGGGATGGATGCAATCCATCTAAAGCAAGATCATAAGGATGGATGCAATCCATCTAAAGCAAGATCATAAGGGTGGATGCAATCCATCTTTAAAAAAATTCATAATTCATAATTCATAACTCATAATTCATTTATATTTGCCTTATAAAATATGACTGTGACGAATCTCTACGACAAAATACCTGAAAATATCCAAAAATCTTTAGAGGATATTGGCAAAGCTGCTGATAAGCTCGATTTTTCTGCTTTTATCGTTGGTGGCATTGTCCGCGACTTAGCCCTTGATCGAGTTTCCAATATCAAAGATGTTGACATTGTTTGTGTGGGTAGTGGAATTGACTTAGCGCATGCGGCAGCTAAAGAATTTACCCAATCACCTAAAGTATCTTTTTTTAAAAATTTTGGTACAGCACAGTTTGTGAAAAATGGAGTCGATTACGAATTTGTGGGTGCTAGAAAAGAATCTTATCAAAGAAATTCTAGAAATCCAATTGTGGAAGATGGTACTTTACAGGACGATCAAAACAGAAGAGATTTTACTATAAATGCATTGGCTATTTGCATCAATAAAGATCGTTTTGGGGAGTTGGTTGATCCTTTCAATGGAATCGCGGATTTAAATAAAAAACTCATCCAAACGCCACTTGATCCTGACATAACTTACTCGGATGACCCTTTGAGAATGATGAGAGCAGTGAGGTTTGCGTCTCAACTTGATTTTGAAATTTCAGAGGCTTCTATTGTATCCATCAAAAAGAATAAGAAACGAATAAAAATAATCTCGCAGGAACGGATTACAAATGAGTTAAATAAAATTGTTGAATCCAATGTTCCGTCTATTGGTTTTAAAATATTGTTTGATACAGGATTGTTGGAAATTATTTTTCCAGAATTGTATAATTTGAGAGGGATAGAGGAGCGCGATGGTATTTTTCATAAAGACAATTTTTACCATACTCTGCAAGTATTAGACAACCTTTCTGTAAATACAAATGCGCTGTTTCTGCGTTGGGCTGCCATTTTACATGACATAGCAAAACCTAAAACGAAAAGATTTGAAAAGGACAATGGATGGACTTTTCACGGGCATGAAGTTATTGGTGCAAGATGGGTTCCAAAAATTTTTAGGAAACTAAAATTGCCTTTGGATGATAGAATGAAATACGTTCAAAAATTGGTGGCTCTTCATCACCGTCCTATCAGTCTTACCAAAGATAATATTACTGATTCAGCTATAAGAAGATTGCTTTTTGATGCAGGTGATGATATTGATGATTTGATGATGTTGTGTCGTGCAGATATTACCTCGAAAAACCAACAAAAAGTTCAGAGATTTTTGGAGAATTATGACTTAGTTGTTGAAAAATTAGTGGACGTTGAAGAGAGTGATAAAATCAGAAATTGGCAACCACCTATAGATGGTGAAGAAATAATGAAAATTTTTGGAATTAAACCCAGTAGGAACGTTGGCATAATTAAAAATGCCATTCGCGAAGCCATTTTGGATGGTGAGATTAAGAATGATTATTCTGCTGCTTTTCAGTTTATGCTTCTCAAAGCAAAAGAACTTGACCTTGTACCTATTGTATTAGACGGAAATGATTAATAATCAGAAAGTTATGGAATTTGGTTTTGTGATTTCATAAGATTAAATGTATTTTATAGATATTTTAATAATTATAATGTTTTTCATCATTGACTGTAAATTAATTAGATATACATATAATTTACCCTATTTGAAAACTTAATTTAGATACATTCAATAGATATTGATTTTTATTACTATCTTTCCACTCAAATTAAAGCTATTTTAGTGAAATAGTAATTAAATCACCTGTTTTGCAATTAAAAATTAAGTAATACCCTATCTACACATTCAGCTTCACAAAATTCATAGATATTTTATTGTTAACTTGCTTTAATGAATCAGTTTTAACCAAAGCATTTTTCAAGAAGATTAAAAAAGGGGGCCACGTTATATATTTATCTGGTCTTGCTGTTCCCTATAAATAGGTGGCTCCCGGATTTTTGATTTGTTGGTTGGCTGTTGTTTCTAATAAAGATATTCCCAAGCGGATTTGTAAGCTTCGTTTTGTTCACAATAATCTATGAAATCTTTGTAAAATTTATGATTGCCTAACGTTGCACTATCACCAATAATTACCAGTTTTTTCCTTGCTCTTGTCATCGCTACATTCATCCTTCTATAATCGCTCAAAAAACCAATGGTTCCTTTTTCATTATTTCTTACCAATGAAATATAAATGACATCTTTTTCTTGTCCCTGAAAACTATCAATTGTATTTACCACAATAGGTACACTTGCCAATTTTTCAGTAAAATAAGAATCGATTTCATTCTTGATAAAGAGCACTTGTTGTTTATACGGTGAAATGATGCCGATTGTTGGGATGTTTGTTTTTTCAGTGCCATCAATTAATAAATCTAAGTGCTTCCAAAGAATTTTGTACTCATCAGGATTGTACAAACTTTTTGTTTTTGGATTTTGAATTTCCTCAAATCCACAACCTGCTGTGTCTATGAATTCTAGTGCGGGACTTTTTTCTCCATGAACGGACAAGGTTTGAAAACGAACCGATTCATCCGCTTGTAATTGATTGTTATAAAAATGTTGATTGGAATAACCCATTATCAACTCATTCATTCTGTATTGAACATTCAATAAATTTACCTGATCCAAAACCTCGATAGATTGCTCAATTAATGTTTTTTCCAAACCTGCTTTGGCTGCTTTATTGGATTTTACAGTTGGTGGCAATTGGAATGGATCACCCGCCAAAATGACTTTTTCTTTTGCTTTTGAAATGGCTATCCAAGTGGCTGGCTCCATTGCCTGTGCCGCTTCATCGATGACCACCACATCAAACTGTTTTTCTGAAACATACCTGCCCATTGATCCTACCAATGTGGCACAAACTACATCTGCTTCTGTTAAAATTTTATCTACCAAATAGCTTTCAATAATTTGAACTTGGTTGGCAATGTCTTTGGCTTCTTTAAAAAGCAATTTTCTTTGTTGTCGTTCTTCATATCCAAAATTTCGTTTGTACTTTTTAGCCATTGCACGCATGTCTTCTGCTTGTCTCTTCATCTTTTTTATTTCCTTTGCTTCAGGCGAATTGTACAATCTAGCTTCAAGTGTTAAATTGATAATTTCTTCATCAACTCTGGAAATATTTCCAATACGAACCACATTTAAGCCAACTTCTGTTAGTTTTGAAGCAAGCCAATCGACAGCGGTATTGCTTGCTGCGGTCGCCATTATTTTTTTACCTTCCATAGCCATCATTCGCATCGCCTCAACGATGGTCGTTGTTTTGCCCGTTCCTGGAGGACCGTGAACGATGCAAATATCTTCCGCAGCAATAATTTGACTGATGGCTCTATTTTGCGAGTCATTCAACATTGCCGAAAAATAGGGTTTGTTGGAGTTGCTAAATTCAGGTTTTTTATGCCCTTTAAAAATTTCACGAAAATCTGCAAGACGATTTCTTTCTGCACCCAGCACCAATTGCATTGCCTTATCCATTTCTCGATAACTCCTATCGTCAAAAAGGAGGTCGATGCCTAATTTACCATCATTGATCCAGTCTGGGTGGTCATTTTCATAAAGAAAAATCTTAAGCTCTGTTCTATTAACAAAATTAACAATGCCCTTGCAATGCGGATGCTCAAAACCAGGTTGATTGGTAAACAAATTGACCATTTTACCTGAAGAAAACTGATGGCTGCCCGTTTGGTTTTTACTTCTCTCAAAAATGACAAAGGGTTGATCGCCCAATCCGTAGCCAATTTCTTTTAACTGAAGTGGATACCAAGAAGTGCCATTTTTTGTCCGTTCCTGTAAACTAATTTGAAGGATTGATCTATTGTACTGACTAATGTCCTCTTCTTTTTCAAGATTAAGAGACTCCAATACATCTTCTAACTGCTCAATTGTTGATTTCATAAGTTTGCAAAAATACAAATTCATGTGGAGCAAATAGTGATCTTTTGATATTAGTTGAGGTCCTTGTTGTTCACTGTCACTCTCTTCAAGAACTTATATTTAACGCAATTATTTAAGTCTACCAGTTCTCAAAAGAAGTTTTGGAGCTAAATTTATATCAATTAATTCTAATGCGCTGATTATTAGTTGTTTGGTTAGTAAAACTGCTTATTATACCTAAAACACTATTGGTAATCTCTCTTTGTACAGGTAAGAAACATCCAAATTCTTTTATATCAAGGTGTGCTTGCAATCATATAAAGTTCTAAATTTGTGTATGATTTTAGGTTTTTTTTCGTTTAATAGATGAAAAAATACAATATATCTAACTTTCTTTCAAAGTTGGACAGTTATTTGCTTAAATACTTACAGATTAAGCCGAGAAATCTTACAAAACCAACCAACTATTAATAATGATGAAACTGCAAGCGAGCTTTATAAAAATATTTCTATTAATTTTTTCTTTTCTTTTCATAAATGCTAGTATAAATGCCGAAACGATTTATGTTTCAGAACTAGCCAACGGAGCTGATAATGGTAATTCTTGGAATGACGCATTTAATCATTTACAAGATGCACTAGATGTGGCAAATTCTGGCGATGAAATCTGGGTGGCAGCAGGAAAGTACATGTTGACAGATGTGTCGGAAAGTTTTGTTTTAAAAGATGGAGTGAAAATCTATGGTGGATTTATAGGAACAGAAACAAACTTAAGTGATCGGGATTTTCAACAAAATTTATCAATTTTAACTGGTGATGTTGAGCAGAACGATATTGCAGGCGATTTTCAAAGCAACCGCACAGATAATTCATTACACGTTGTATTTGTTCCTGAAGACATTTCAAATGCAACCGTTTTGGATGGTTTGGTTATTTCTTCTGGAAATACTACAGGTCAGTTTGGCTCAGATAATGATAAAATAGGAGGAGGAATTTTGGTTTTTGGTGCGCCTATTATAAAAAACTGTTTGATGACCAATAATTTTGCCTATAATGGTGGAGGTATTTGTCTGAAATCAGCCAACTCTGTTGATGCGGAAATATCAAATTGCCGATTAATATTAAATGCTGTTTCTAATAGAGGAGCGGGAATTTATTATGCAGACCCAGATCTTGAATACGAAATTGATGCGTGTTATTTTGAGGGAAATATGGCGGCTGACGGTGGCGCTGGGATCGCTTCTCTTGCTGCAGATGTAAATGTCAGTAATTCTGAATTTGTTGAGAATAGCACTGAAGGCTTGGGTGGTGGAGCCATTTTTGTAAATGGATTTATTAGTGAACCTAAATTAAACATAATCGACTGTATTTTTGATGCCAATCAAGCTACTACAAATGGTGGTGCTGTATTTATGTCTGGCAATAAATCTAAATGCAATTCTACTAATTCTATCTTTAAGAACAATGTTTCAGATGGAACAGGTGGAGCAATCTATGTAATAGACGGAAAAATAAATACACAAAACGATCAATTTGAAAACAACTCTGCTTCTTTGGGTGGAGCTATTTCAGCAGTGGGTGATTCTTTAATTATTGAGGGTGGAATGTTTATGGCAAATTCAGCAACAGAATTAGGTGGGGCTGTTTATGCTTCTGAATCTGTGATTGTTTTGGTTAACAGTACAAAGGTAGATGGAAATATTGCTGATAATGGAGCTGGTTTTTATCTTGAAAATGTGCTTGCAACTATTTCTTCTTCTGAATTTAAAAACAATGAAGCTAATTTAGATGGTGGAGCTATTTACGCAAACAGTTTTGAGACATTAATAATCAATTGTATTTTTAATAAAAATAAGGCGGAGTTTGGTGGAGGCATAGTTTGTAATGAAGGGAACTCATTGCTAATTATTAATAGTACATTTGTTAAAAACATAGCTTTGTCAGAAGGTTCTTCAACCATTACCAATGTCAATTCAAATACGATAATTGTCAATTCAATTTTTTGGGGAAATAAAAGTGCTGGCGACAATGATATTTTTGATTTCGATTTTAATGAGCAAACTTTTCCAGTTACAAATCATTGTTTGATTGAAAATGGTATTGCATTTGGGCAAAACATTATAAGCTCCAACCCCGATTTTGTAGATTTTGAAAATGATGACTTTCATTTATTGCCATCAAGCCCAGCTGTTGATGCTGGAACTTATGATTTTTCAAATGTACCAAATGTAGATTTTGACGGGGAGCAAAGAGGCGAAACTCCAGATATTGGAGCTTATGAATACCCATTTGATTTTCCTGCGACTCCTTCTGGGCTAAATGCAAGTATGAACTCTAATTCTAGCATTTTAATCAATTGGATTGATAATTCAGACAATGAAACAGGTTTTGTTTTAGAAAGGTCAATAGGAAATGATTCTAACTGGACTTTGTTAAATGACGAAATTACTGCAAATGAAACCTCCTTCGAAGATTTGGGATTGCCCAATAGTATTTATTATTATAGAATAAGATCTGTCAGAGAATCTATTTATTCTGAATACAGCAATATAGATTCTGCACAAATTAATGTTTTAACTCCAGCAGCTCCTACAGAGTTGGATACGATTTTAGTTGCAGATGTTGAGTTGACATTAACATGGAACGACAACTCGACTAACGAAGAATCTTTTATTTTACAAAGAGGGGTTTCAGAGAATGGCTTGGCAGATTTTGCCACAATTCCTCCAGGCACTAGTACTTACACGGATGATGGGTTGTCTCCAAATACGACCTATTTTTATGCAATTAAAGCAAGAAATAACGAAGGCGATTCTGATTTGAGTAATGTATTGTCAGTTACCACAAAAGTAGGTACAGGTCTAAATGTTTTAGAGGTCGATCTTAATATTTATCCCAATCCAGTAACCGATTTTGTGAGCATAGATTTGTCAACTGTAAATGAATTGTTTGAAGAAGTTAGCATTTACAGCATTGAAGGCAAATTAATCAAAACGATCAAAATAGCAACAGGTAATAAAAATATAAAATTTGATTTGTCTGATTTAGCAACTGCCAATTATTATTTGTTTTTATCGAATGATGAGAATGTTGTTGTTAAGCAATTTATGAAGAGGTAAGTTTGTTGGGGAGAATTGTAATTCGTCTTTCTTTACGTCTAGGTGTTTATCGTAGGGTGTTTTTATTAATGTTTAAAAACACATGATGCGAGTGCAAAGAACGGATGATTAGGAGAAAATTTGCAATGAAGCCAATATACAGATGTTGGTACAACGTCCAAGTGTATACGACGTAGACAGCCGATATTGATACAATAGAGTAACTTTTCTGTAATTAAAGCTCTCAACTAACTGAAAATGAAGGACTCAGTGAATGCTAACGATGACTGTTTGTACATATTTGTTGCGTGACGTTTTTTATTAATTTATTTTTGATTTCTTCGTATGGAAAAAAACAAAATAATACATTTACAATTAAAGAAACATATTTTCGTTTTAACAACACATTATTAAAATTTATGACATTAATAGAATCTTTAATGTGCATTGAGCGCATTGATCAACTCATACGTCTGAAAGCAATAGGTTCACCAAAACAGTTAGCAAAAAAAATAGAAATATCTGAGCGAACTGTCCATAGACTGATTGATAAAATGAAAAAAATGGATGCACCTATCTATTATTGTAATTCCCGACAAAGTTATTGTTATAACCAAGATGTAGAATTTCGATTTGGTTTTTATGTAAAAAGTAGTCAATCTGAAGAGTTAAATGGAGGAAATGGAAACTCTTTTAACTTTTTTTTAGGACTGCCAAATTTTGGCAGCCCTAAAAATTATTTTTGCATACGTACTATTACAAGGGCATCTGCCGAAACCCTTATTAAAATAAGTAGGCTTTAATATTTTAAAATTATATATTATGACAAATGAATTTGAAAAATTATCATTGGATTTATTTAAAAAATCAACAACTGAGTTAAAATCACCAGAAAAGGTAGTTGGTGGTATACATGTATCTTGTGATACTGCAACAAATTGCACACACTTTGATAGTGATACTTACAATGCTCAGACCAAACAAGTTACTGAAGATAAAGGGCATTTAATAGGAGATGATTGCTGATTAGGAGACTGGCAGTGAAGAAAGTTTTTGATTAGTAAATCAAAAATCAAGAAAAAGTTTTTCTATAGATGATTTAATGAATTTTATTTATATAATAAAAAATAAATTAAGATTTATAGGAAAGCTTTTTCAGATTTAATAACTAATTATTTTTGAGCTGTTTCTTAGGCAGAAATAATTTCGAGGAATGTATCTAGCCTACTTGCAGAGAGTTAGTCAAAAATTAAGTTTTTTTTACTTAAATTCAATCGGAGTTCACAAATTTATTCTTGACATTGTTCCTAAACAATATTAAACAAATCTAAAATTGATACTTATTTTCTCTAGAGAAACTGAATTGAGTACTAGTAATGTACTTTTATGGCTTAAAAGCTATAAAGAAAGTTATATCAGGATAACAGAACATACCAAAATAGTAATTGATAAGTTATATTTGGCAAATAGTGGTTATGATGTCAACTTGGGCGCAGTTGCGATCTGTCCAATTTTTTTTGAAAGCAAAAATATTAATACAATGATTTTCAATCAGTTATATATTTTAAAAAGTAATTGCAATACAACTTGTCTCACAATCAGTGCTAAAATGAGTTGATTTATTTATATTTAGTTTTATAATTAATTGATAATCAATATTTTAGAATCCCATATTTTTTGGACACATCGCAACTGCGCCCTGTCAACTTTAAAATTGATGGACAGTTATTATCACTGTCCAATGTAAAGTCTTTTTGGATTTGGCATGGGAATATTTATAATACTTTTGTTAATAAATTCAAAGAAAATAATTATCCAGATGGAGTTCTGCAAGCTTTCAAAAGTGATAGGAAGACACTAATGGAGTATGTTAAATATTGTATTGAAAGCAAGAGTGGTCTTGGAAAATTTTCTAAACAAAATTCGAATAAACTAATTTATCTAAGCAAGGCTCAAGAAATAGGTATGAATATACCAGAGACTTTTGTTATAAATAATAAAAAGGATTTGACAAAATTAATTGAGGAAAATGGCTTACTCATTACTAAAGCAATACAAGACAATCCAACTGTAAATTTAGACAACCATTGGTATTTACAGTACACAGAAAAAATATCAGAGAAATTTGCCGAAACAATGCCTGAATCCTTCTTTTTATCCTTGTTTCAAAAATTAGTTGAAAAGTTTGTAGATGTGAGAGTTTTTTATCTTGATGGAGAATGTTTTGGAATAGCTATTTTTTCACAATCTGGGAAAAGCAGTTCTATTGATCTTAGGAATAGACCAGAAATTCCTAATAGACAAGTTCCTATAAAATTACCTACACAACTTCTTGAAAAAATTGAAAACTTTATGAATATTATGAACCATAGAATTGGTTCGCTCGATTTTGTATTAACAAAGGATGGAAAATTTATTTTTTTGGAGTTAAATCCTGTAGGTCAAATAGGTTTTGTTTCCTTCAATTCCAATACTTATCTTGAAAAAAAAATAGCTCAAAAATTATTGAATTAACAAATGGATTACAAAAAAATAGTTAGTAAGAAGGACTTAGACTTCTTACCATTAAATTACCAATTCTTAAAACCAGTGTATGCTCATCGAGGCATTAGCAAAAAAGTTATTGAAGATGAAATAAAACACTTTGATTCTTATGTAGGAACAATTAAAATAGATGCTTTTTCTTCCACTAAGTGTGTCACTTTTGGTTTGTACAAAGAAATTTCTGGAGTAATTAAAAAATACAATATAGGAGATGAAGAATAAATCTATTTATAAAAGGTACTCTTCTTGTGTACTTGTTCGAGGGTTTAGAAGGTCTGTAATCTATGATTTACAATTAGGGGATTTCTATTTTATTCCAAACAAGTTGTATGAAATATTATACGAAAATGATAATCTCGATTTTGAAATCATAAAATCCAATTATAGTAAAGATGTCCATAGTATTATTGATGAATATATATCTTTCTTAATTGAAAAAAATGTTATTTTTGAGTGTGAACCTGAGGTTGCAGAACTTTTTATTGATCTTCCAACTGAATGGGATTACCCAGGGGAGATTTCAAGTGCTGTTATTGAATTAGATTCAAATACAATAATCCCCTTAGAGAAAATAATTAATGATTTAGAAACTTTAGGGTGTCAAGACTTACAGATAAAACTCTTTGATAAAGATATTTTAATCGGATTTGAAGAGAAATTAGACCTTTTTGAAGGAACCATTATCAAGTCAATAGAGTTACTTGTGGAAAGCCCGATTGGTTACAGTGATTTATATGAAGTAGCGGAATCACTTTGTAAAAAATACCCTCGTATATATAATGTTATATTTTGTGGTACTGAGTTGAACAAAAATATCAAGATTAACCCTAACAATATGGGAAATATCGTTTTGACTAAATATTCTTTAAACATTGGAGTAGAAGAGCGAAAAGTGGCGATGCTTAATGGTTTTATACCTAATATATTTAAATACACAGAGGCATTAAGTTTCAATCTTTATTTCAATAAGAAAATTTATATAGATAGGTTAGGAAAGGTGAAAAATGGTGAATATCAACTCAATAATTTTGGAGATGTTAGGGAAAAATCAATATTAGAAATTTGTACTACTGAAGAATTTAAAAAACTTGGGAATGTCGAGAAAGACCAAATTAAGGTATGTAAAGATTGTGAATTTAGATATATGTGTGTAGACTTCAGAATACCAGAACGGGATTCGGATTCTGAATATTTTTATTACAAAAACCCATGCAATTATGATCCATATAAAGCCAATTTTAATTAGTATCTTCTTTTTTCAATTTCTTTTATACTCTTTTCCTTTGAAAGCTCAAACCTTGCTTCGTGATACACTAATTGATAAAATGCTACATCAAGAACAATATCATGAAGCATTAAATGAAGCGAAAGAAAGATTTAAGAACAGGTCAGATAAGAAATCTTTGTATGTAAAACTAGCAGAATGTTTTAGTTTGGTTGGAGAACTTGATTCTTCTTTTTATTATTTAGAGCTATTTAAGGATAATGGAACTTTTCCCTATTTTACGCTATCCAATCCGTGGCTGAAAAATTTACATACTTCAAAGAAATGGGAGGAATATAAAAACCAAATATTAAAGAAATATCAAAACGAGTTTTCTAATTCTAATTATGTCCTAGCATTTGAAATTCTTCATTTAGTCAATCAGGACCAGTTTCTTCGGTCAAAAAGGAGGCTTCTTTCATATGTTGATTTTCCTATCAATGAAATGCAAAAGGAAATTTCTTTAGGACAAAATCAGGTGAAAGATTTTTTAAATAAAAATGGTATGCCACTTTGTTCTCAATTAGATAGGCATTCATGTTCTTTTTTTGGTATTCTGATAGTTCATTTACCATACGATGAGAAAATTAAGTATAAACAGCAAATTGAAGAACTTTTTGAAAAGAATGAATACGATTCTGAGAGCTACGCAGTATTCACTGACAAAATATTAGTAGAGGAAAGTAACGCGCAATTATATGGAACTCAAACCTATAAAGATTCCTGTGGTGTTACTCGCTTTTATCCAGTAATGAATGCACCTGAGCTTCACGAAAGAAGGGAATCTTTTAATATGTTGCCATTGGAAGACTGGTGTAAAATGATTGGTGTAAAATATGAAATTGTTCCATTTTGTTCTTCAAAATAACATTGGTTGAAAATTAATATTTTACCAAAATAGACTATTGAAATATTGGTGAAAATTTTTATTTGATAACACCCATCTGCTTCAAAGCTTCGTAAGTTATATCCTTCCTCATCTTTGGAAATAGTTTCATGTCAAATTTTTCAAGTGGTTCCATATTTGTGGCATAGAAAAATATTTGTTCTTGGCTTTCATTTTGGCTTTCTCTTTTTTCTCCATCCCATTTAAAAAGTGTGCTATCATTTTCTACCACTCCAGTTTCAAGCGCAATGACAGAATTGGGAATTTTAAATGTAGAAGCTGGAAGATTTCCTTTGCTTGCCCAATCAAAATCATTAGAATGATAAACGTCTTTTTGCAAGTCATAAACCAGTATAGAACCTTCAACATTTGCCGAATCAATAATTGATTGAAATTCAAGTGTGATTACTTGATTTTCAATATTGGTTTTTTCAGTTCTGGCTTTTTCTGTTTGCGTAGATGAGTTGTTCTCATTTTCCAAACAAGAAAAAAAGAAGAGTGTGATGATGAGGTAATATCTATACATAAGTAAGCATTCTGTGGTTGAAAGTTGAAAATTGAAAGTTGAAAGTGTTCAAGCATTCTCGTATTCAAGCATCAATGTTGTTTAGTTACTGATATGAACACATTAAAGCATACCTTTTTAACGACAATATTAGGTGGAAATATTTGGCTACATTTTTTTACATTAGGTTAATGTAAAACGAGCAACCCCTCAATAATTTTATAATACAAATATTTTGAGTGTAATTATAAAATAATTGGTAGAGCTTTTAAGAGAACGGTGCGCTGCACCTCTGGTTAGGTCAAAATCTTGCGAGATCTACCGAGAGAACGGTGCGCTGCACCTTTAGTATGGTTAGAATCCCTTAGGTCATTGCTTTAACCTTTGTTGTGGTCATTAATATAGACTTATACTCAAGCATTGCTTCTGTAATTAAAATAATTAAGACAAACCCAAGGTGCAGAGCACCGTCCTCTTGGTAGAAAACCTAATGATAAGACAGAGCTAAAGGTGCAGAGCACCGTTCTCTAATGTGGTTTTGTACCTGTTAACCTAAGTTGCTAAAAATTGGGTGGTTACACTTTCAACTTTGCTTAACTTAACAACATTGATTCTCGCATTCTCGCATTCTCGCATTCTCGCATTCTCGCATTCTCGCATTCTCGCATTCAAGCATTCTTGCATTCAGTCATTCAAGCATTATTTAAGTCTTCAATCTCAATAACCCTATGATAAGAAGTACCAAAGTTTATATTGCCAGATAAATTTTCAAAAATATCCTCAATCAATTCATTTTGTTCATTGTAAGTTCGGTCATGACCATTGATGACATCGCCATTGGGATTGCAAACTTCCTTTTTTATTTCGTTCTCATTTTCATCGTATTCATAACTGGTGTGAAACTCAACGATCTCTCTATTTAAAATTGTTTTGACAATGTGCTTGACAATTAAGCCGTCTTTCACTTCAAATGTTTCTAACTTAGAAAGGTTTTTATTTTCGTCAAAGGCTCTTTTTTCAACCAGTTCATCGTTTTCATCGTACTTTTCAATTATCAATTCAATGAGATTGTTATCTGGATCTAAATACTTGTTTTCAACCAATCCACCAGGTAATTCTGCGACGATCATTGTTTGTAGAATCTTGCCTTCTCCGTCGTAAATGACTGTCGTTTCCGTCCCATCTTCATTCTCCGTCTCTACGACTGTTTCGAATAATTTGCCTTCTTGAAAAACTGATTTTGTAGTTTTATTTTCTTCTTCGACAATCTTTTCTTCTTTAAATAAATCATTACCAAAGAATTTTTTAAGACCAATTAAATCGCCTTCTTCATTGTAGCTATAATTAACTTTTGAAAGTCCGCCCTCCGTTGTTCTTTCCGTTGTTTCAATCAGTTTGGAATTTTCATCATAGACATAATGACTATCAGAAACCACATTGCCATTTTGATACAATTGTTGACTAATGACATTGTTTTTATCATCAATAATGGAAACGTTCTGAACTTCTTTTTCTTCTTCTCCTTTTAGCTGATAGGCTGTGAATTTTCTCATAAATAATAAATAGGGTTAGGGTTTAGTGTTTAACAAATTTACTATGTGCTAATGTTTTGTTTTGGTTATCCGTTAACTGGATCATATACATTCCTGAAGCCAATGAAGAAACATTAATCTGATCATTTTCTTGGGTGAAATGTTGTAATTGTTTTCCAGTCATGTCATAAATACTGACATTGTAATTAAATAAATTTTCAACACCAGCAATATTTAAAAATCCATTTGTAGGATTTGGATAAACGGATATATTCATTTTTTCTAAAGTTGATATGCCTGTTTGCATTAGTTCTCTTTCTCCAACCAATGGGCGAATCATAACGGCTCCAGGTAAAATGGACTCTGTCCAAATTCCGTTGGTATTGTAAAACATTTTACCAGCCGCAAATAAATGCTGTAAGTCTCCTGGTAATGAAGTTGGTGAAGTCGAAGTAACAAGATTGTTGAAATCTTGACCAATGTTTAAAATTTCTTTATCTACTTGTTCAATGCCAATGTAAAATCTGCCATTAACCGTCATAGGTTTTTCAAAAAGATAAGTAGTAAAACCACCAATCTCATTAGTATAATAAGGGGTCAATCCAGACTTGCTCATTAATACTGTGTCTTCTCTGGCAAGAGAAGGAGTGTCATTATTTTTATCAAGTCCAGTCCAAGCTTTAATGGAAAATCTGTTTTGGCTTACATCTCCAACAATATGGGTGAAATATATTTGAATACCTTGTAATGTTGTTGGTTCATTGGTTTCATATTGAATGGCTAACTGTGCTCCAGGTCCTAAAAGCCCATATGCTTTTTCGGCAGTTCCATCATCATAAGCAAAATAATTAGAGAATATTTGGTTGTATTCTAAAGTGTCATTTTGTTTTAAGAAATCATTGTCTGTGTCAAATGACAAATTGCAACGAATGACTACATTTTCTTCGATGCCTTTATCTGCACCCAAATCTGAAAGTTCGGAAATATTAAGAGGAATAGAACCTTCAATAAGTGTATTTAGTTCTCCTGCAAAAGCTAAATCTCCACTACTATCTATAGTTAGAGAATCACATAGCTCAAATAGATCATATTTAACTTCAGCATTTGTATTAGGATCATTATCATTAATACGTGCAGTATAATTTATTGAAGCTACAAATTCTTCTGTTTGATGGTCATAAAATTGATCCCAGGGCATTGAATAATAATTTTTCAATAAAGGCCTCATGTCGTAAACAAAAGCAATGTCATTTTGAATACTGGTTGCATCAAATCTGCTTTCCTGTAATTGAATATAGTCTAAATGCCACGGATCATTTAAACCTGTTGCGGTGGCAATATTCCTAAATCTTATTCGAAATCCATCAAAAATGAAAGTTGCTTCTGTAGTAGAAGCAGTATCATCAGCAATGCCTAAAACCACTTGTGTAAATTCCAAATTGTTTTTAGCTGAATCTCCACTGATTTTCCATATCTCATGCCAAGTTGAATCACTGTCCATTATTTCAACAAATAAAGAATCCGTTCCATCAGGAAAATCACTGATGCCTTGCGGTTGGTATAAGAAACTTAGAAATAAGGAATCACCACTTTGAAAATCATTCTCCAAGCAAAAAGGGTGTGTCGTAAGTGAATCTGCCGAAGCAGTAACAGGGTTATTGTTTACTCTGTAAGGCTGTCCAAATTCATTCAAGCCATCTAAAGTAACCACTCCTAATGTGTAAGGTGAATTGGCAAATGATCTATTGACAAATGCTTGTTTATCTGCCCATCTATTTGCATTGGGATAAACAAGCTCTTTAGAAAAATCATCAACAAACGGAACGGTATTGGATGGTATATTTTTAACGGTAAATCCCAAATATGCACTGCAAGAACCGCTTGATACTTTCTCTCTAATGTAATAATTTCCTGGATCTAAATTTTGTGCACCTACGAAAAATGAAAACGCTCCAACACTTTCATTTTTTAAATTAAATATTTCATAATCAAGGACTTCCGTGCCAACAGCAATGATTCTTTGAATTTTTCCTGTGCCACAAAATGCATCTGTTATTTTAAAAATTTGAGGGTTTATAGGCTCTTCCCCTTCGTTGTCTATTGTCAAAAATTGTTCGCAACCTAAAGCCGAAGCAGCATTTACTCTAACAAGAAACCCTCCCGAACCTACACCAGTAATTTCGTAATTTGATCCCGCTGTTTCTGTAATCAATGTATCATTAAGATAAATTTTATACTCGGAAAAAGCAGGAGTTATTTCAATACTAATTGATCCATCATTAGAGCCACAGGTAGGGTTTTTAATTGATGTTATTTCAAATGCAATTTGAGTTTGATTGCATAAATCCAACAAACCTGAATTAGATTTGTAGTTGTAATCATTTGTATACGCTCTGTTAAAAAGTAAATCGCTTTGAACTTCTTGTGCATTTGTATTAATGCAAAAAGTAAGAGCAAATATTATAAAAGGAATATATTTCATTCTATATTTTTATCTAGGTTGTTCTTTTGTAGTTTGTGTAGAGTCTTTTTTTATCAAATCCGCTGGTATATTATCAAAATCCAAATTATTGAAATCAATTTGTTCTCCTTCAATTTGTTTTGGAACACTGTCTTTTTTCATGATTGATTCTGGTAATTTTGTTGGATCACTGAAATCAATCGGTTTAACTTCTTCTTCTCTATTGTCAAATTCGTATTCATCATACACATCATCAAAATTGTCGATAGACATAATGGCTTCTTGTTGTAAAAATAAATCAACAGGTTCTCCAATTTTAATGGTCCTTGAGCCATCAGCATAAGGAGCTTGCTTATAAACAAATGAAGATTCTTTATAAATAACATCATCGCCTTCAAAGACAGCACCAATGCTCAATTGAGAAAGTCGTATTGCTGCAATGGCTTCATTGTAAGTTAAGCCAACCAATTCAGGTACTGCTATAGGTTTGTTTCCAATACCATCACAAAGCACCAAATCGACCTCAGTTCCTTTAAAAATTCTAGTTTCCTTTTCAACCGTTTTTCCATCTACGGTAACATTTAAAATGGTGTTTTTGCCCAAGCAAGGTTGATAAGTTGTTTCACCCAATAGCAAGCCGTGGTTTTCTAATTGAATTTTAGCATTTTTCAAAGATGAATCCTTCAAATCAGGCATTTCTGTTTTGGGCGGAACTTTAGCGTTAACGGTTAAATATATTCTTCGATCTCTTTTAACTTTTTCGCCTGGTTCTGGAGCTTGCTCCAAAATCGCCCCAGGCAGTTTGTTATTAACGAAGGAAGAATCAATAACCTTGTATTTCAAAGGTTTATTTTTTATATAATCATCCAATTGACTTACCGTCATTCCTCGAAAGTCAGCTACTGTTATGCTTTCACCATATCGTGTATAGTTTTTGAGAAACATTGTTGTTCCAAAATAAAGAAGCAACAAAACGATGATAAAAGCAATTAAATTTACAAAAATGGTGCGCATTTCTAGATAGTAATTGTATAGTGAAATGAAATAAATAACTTCCCCAAATTTATCATTATTTTTTTTCGATTTCCGTCCGCACCAGCGGACCGGTTAAAAAAGTAAACCTCGTTTGATATTCGATAGCCCCTGCTACCGAAACGTCGGACCGACTTGACTTTTTTGCCGAAATGTCGGACCATCAAGACGTCGAACCGTTGCAAATCAAAAAAATCTAATAATAAATTTATGAGAAACTTATTCATTTCATTTCACAGAGTGTTTTTTTATTCCATATTCAATAATCGCATCAATAAACTCATATGGCTTGTAACCATTTAGTGCTGCTTGATGAAATATTGCCGTTGCAGGCGTCATACCAGGTAAAGAGTTTGCCTCTATAACGATGGTTTCGACCTTTTCGGTGTCAAAAATACGGACAAAAGCATCAATTCTCGCATATCCTTCGATTTTGAGTAATTTTGCTGCCTGATTAAGTGATTCTTGCACTTTTTTGGAGATGTTTTTCGCCAATTTTGGGTCTTTTGAATACCTTGCTGGGGTAATGTTCTGCCCTTCACCAGCCAAAAACTTTTCTTCTAAGGATAAAATTTCAGTATTGCTCAACGCCTCAGAAGGTTCAAACATTTCATAAATGAGTTGATCGCCGTCTAATTTGGTTAACAAACCGCCTGTTACTTCCAAAAAATGATCGGCATTTTGTTTTTGGGTGAAATTTTCTACCAAATAAACTTGTTTGTTTGGAAAAGCTTCTTTTGGGCGCAAATTTAAAATATTTGCAAAATTTTCTTGTAATTCTTCTTCAACTCTAAAAATTAAATGTGTAAAAGCGTTGAGTTGCTCTTTATTTTTAATCAATTTTACAGCAGAACTACATCCATCATCAACAGGCTTAGCAATGAATGGAAAATCAAACTCTTTTAGTAAATCTGTATAAAATTTTTCAGCATCATTTTGCCAGTCTTTTTTGTAAACCAATTTTTGCTTGGAAATTTCAAAACCATTTTCTTTTAACAATTGATTGGTGTGATATTTATCTATCGTGATTTGTGAACTCTCTACGCTAGACCCATTATATGGAAGCTGATATTTATCAAAAGTAGATTGTAAATGACCATCTTCTCCTGGACGACCATGCAATGCAATGAAAGCAAAATCAACCATCGAAGCCAAATCATCCAACTCCACTTTAATTGGTTTAAGAATTGCAGTAGAAGCGTTGCCATATTTCTCAGTCAATATTTGACACTGCTCTTTTACATCTTCAACAACGGGATGCAGTTTGAAATTTTTGACTTTATCCGCAATGTCATCTGCATTGTCTTTCAACAAAAGGTTTATTGGAATTTGATAAAGTTGTATGTCTTCTGAAGAACCAGTTAGAAATATCGGAATGGGTTCGTATTTGGCAGAAGACGCCAATTTTTCATAGACATTTCTACCACTTTCAACTGAAATATGTCGTTCAGTGGAATAGCCTCCCAAAATAACCGCTACTTTCAATTTTTGATGTCCACCAGTATTAAATTGCTGAATGTCATCATCTAATTTAGTGAGCAAACGATCATTGTTTGTATTGGCAAAAATACTTTGTTGACGTTCTGCGATAGAATTGCGAATCAAAAAGGTTAAAAACTGAGAAGGGTTCAAACCAATTTCTGCGGCTTGATGAAAAAAGAAAGAAGAGGGCAGCATCCCTGAAGTTGTATTGGGATCATTTAAAATAATCCTGCCATCTTTTTTTATAAAACCATCAATTCTTGCATAGACATCAAAACGCATATAGTCGTATAATTCACAACAAGACTTTTGTATTGCATTTATTTGATCGTTTGGCAAATCAATGGGTGTAACTTTTCTGGATAAGCCTGGTAAGTATTTAGAACGGTAATCAAAAATTTCCTGTCCTTTTACTATTCCAGTAGGAGGCAATGCCACCGTTTTTCCATTTTCATTTTTTATAACAATGCAAGAAAATTCTTCTCCATCAATAAACTCCTCAACCAGCACTTCTGTTTCACTGTCTAGTGCATTTAGATTCAAATCACTTTTATTAGAAGTAGCGTTGGAAGCAAAATAGTTTTCTAAGTATGCTAGTAAATCTTCTGGTGTATAAATTGTTTTTTGTTGAATTTTTAATGGCAGACCAATATTTGATCGTAGATCGCAAATTTCTTTTAGCCAATCTATTTTAGCAGCGTCTTCTAAATTTTTCCAAAATTCAAAAGTTATTTTTTCTGTAAAAAATGCCGCATCACACATTTCACAAAACAAAGAAAAATCATCTTCCCAAAGCATGCCCACGCCAATCGAAGAACCTTGATTGGCAGGACGGCAAACCAAAGGAATTTTTACCTGTTCTTTTATAAGATCATAGATTTCCTTTTTGTTTTCCTCCAACCAATCTTCCTTTTTAATGCTATGAAAACGCGTGTTTCCAAATGTTTTATTTTGGAAAATTTCTTTTTGGAAAGATTTATTCATACCAATCGCCGAAGGCAAAATTCCAGAGCCAGAGTAGGGGATACTCAAATATTCGAATAGTCCCTGAATGGAACCATCTTCCCCATAATTTCCGTGAAGTGCTAGAAAGGCGAAATCTATGAGCGAAGGAAGTTCTGTAATTTCAACCTTGCGCCCAATTTCATTTATCAAATCTTCTTGTTCCAAGGCAGATAATTCTCCCAAAGATTCCGCATAAATTTGAATGGGCAGCTCACTATTTTGAATGGATTTAACAGAAGGATAGAAATCGCGAATACTTCCCTTATAGATGTATTGCCAATCCAACAAAACAAAATTTCCAAAGCTGTCCACAAATATAGGAACAGCCTCAAATAAGCTTTTATTTAGATTATCGTAAACAGTTCTACCCCCAGCAAAAGAAACCTCTCTCTCGCGAGATTTTCCTCCAAAAAAAATTCCGATCTTAATCATTGTGCAAAAGTACTATTGACTGACAAATCAACGAATTTTCATTGTGGATAATTGCAGAACATTGGTGATTATTTTGGTATAATGATTGTTAGTGAGGTGATGACTTACAAAAAATGGCTTTTAGCTGTTGGCTTTTGCTATTGGCTAACAGCCAAAGGCAAAAAAAGCCAAAGGCCAAAGGCTAACAGCCAAAAGCTCCTTTAATCATCATACAATACCCCAGCACCTACTTTGCTTCGATTTACAAACCATAAATTATAATCTAGGTTATTCACAATACCATTTCCATCTCCATCCCAGGAAACGAATTGGTTGACGAGGGCATTGGCTGACCTCCATAGATTATAGTCAAGATTGTTGATGATGCCATTGTGATCATAATCACCTGCAATCATTGTATAACTTCCATTTACATTTTTTTGTTGATCGGTGCCTTGAGTTGTTGTAGCGGAAGTTGTAAAATCATAGGCATTGGTACTTGTTGTGTTAATTGTGCTTTTACTCACTATGCCAAGATGATTGTAATGGTGGAGGGCGATGAAATAATCACCACCCTCGACACCACTTAAATCAACACCCAAAGAGCCGTGTTCATCCATCAATTGACCATCTGTTCTCGCTAACATTGCTTTTTGGAATTTAATGATTGTAGGATTGTTCTTATCCCGCAATTCAAAAAGTATCCAATCCGCAATTTCGTTCGCAGGAATGGTTGATGCAATTTTCTGATCGGATGAATACCACCACGGACTTTCTGAGAAAGGTTGGTTGCTAGGTAAAAGCCCCATCATGCTTAAATCGGATTTCATGTTAGTATTAGTCTCGTTGGACATCAGTCCTTCAATAAAAACTCTAACTAGCAGTCGATGTAACTGCTCGCCCAATACAATAAGTCTAGTTTCGTCTTTTGCTTTTTCGCCGTTTTTTTGTGCGTAAACCTTGTTGGGTACACCATTATTATCAGCGACATAAATATCGTCTATATACCAGCCATTAGAGCTGAAGAGAGAATCACTTACCATTCTGAATCGGAAAGTTAATTCTTGTCCAATGAAATTACTTAGATCTGCTTTTGTTGTAATAAATTCGGCACTATTTCCACTAAATGCACATCTTGAGCTGATTGCACTTGCTGGATTTGCTTCTATGGAAGTATTGTAACCATTTTCAATCATATAACCTCCTAAATCTGTCCAAGAATAGCCTCCATTATTTGAAACCTCAACAACTCCACCATCCCAAGAATATTCAGTATCATAAAAATGTTTGAATAGCAATATAGGTTTACTGCCCTGTATGGTTATTGGTTGAGTCAATTTTAAATGACTGTCAGATTTGCCAGCAATATTTTGTGCAAACCAGCATTTGCCATCACTGTACTGAGAACCATTTTTAACGGTCCAATTACTAGAATTTAATGGATTGGTCTTTGTCCATAAGTTTGAATCAGATTTTGAATCTTTTAATAATAAAATTGCTCCAAAGAGTGAACTAGTGCTCACATCAAATGAAAAATTATAAGTGCCTTTTGGTGCAATGCTTCCCGTCGTTAATGTCAATCTATTGTTTGAATTACTTATAGAATAACCGTTATTATTTTTCAAAGCCCAACCTTGTGGCAAAGTATCTTTTACTACTACATTGCTTAAATATTGATCACTATTGTTAAACACGGTTACGTCAATTGATACATCTCCACCACTATTCAATACATTTTCGGGATTTAATTTTTGTTTAATGCCCAACAAAGGCGAACAACTTGGTGGAAGGTCAAATGCCGCTATTCCATCGCAACGGTCGTCTGTAGAACCTTGGTCTGCGCTGTATCCCAATCCTCTTTTTGCAAAAACTTCCCAAATTATACAGCTATTTGCACTGTTGTTATTTACTTGATCTGCCAGTAATATGGCGTCACGAGCATCTACAAACCCAGGACTGCAAGCCTGCATTTTGAGACCGTCAACAATCAATTGCATGGCTAGGTTGTTTCCTCCATTTCCAGTATATAAATTAGAATCAAACCCGTGCTTTTCAATCAATGCCCAAGTAAGATCCCAAATGACTGTTGCCCAAACAAAGCCGACTCCGTGTGGGACGTTTAACCTTGCATCGCACAAGTCGTTGTAGGTATAATTATTTACCTCAAAAGAAGTGCTATAATGAGCAGGACGAATTCCCAAACCTGTTGAAGGTTGTCCTTTTACATATGACCCAATACTTCGTGGTTTTTCTGGAAAATCGGAAGCTTTAAGCGTCATCATCAATGCCATCCAATCGCTGATGCCTTCTCCCATTTGCTCTTCGTTGTAAAGGCAGTTAGAATTTGACGGTCCTCCTGTAAGACGAGTAGATATTCCGTGTGCATATTCGTGTGCAATGATTCCGTTGTCAAAATCTCCATCTGCATAATTGATGTTTCCTGATTTTGTTAATGAAATATTTATGGTTTTATTCGCCATTGCTTTTAGTAAATTGCAAGCTTCTTTACTTATTAGAGTTGAAGGAATGTTAATGCTTCCATCAGTACCTGCTAGATCAACTGCGGGCTGATCATCATTGCAAATCAAACAAGCAATTGCTCCTGCATTTTGTGCGTTTTTTACTTTTGTGGTAAAATTGCAGCCACCTCTGCCCACTAATACAATTTTACCATTGGTTTGGTTGGTATTTGTAATGCCGTTACAAGCCTTGAACGGATCGCTTGAACCATCATTTGCTATTACTAATTCTCCTGTTAACTTTTGTGGAGATACTGGAATAGATGGACCAAATAAGGATTTGTTGATAGGGTGAGAGCCAGCGATTTCTTCTGGTGTATTTATACTTAAATAGTAGTTTTGTGAATTGCTCCAGTAATACATTTGAAGTCTTGGTTTGGATCCATCAGGCGGACAAACAAAATTTGCATTGTTGTATCCATCTCCGTCCTGAGCATCTGCGTAAACGAAGTCACTTGCATTTCCACCTCTGTTTAGATTGTTGTTTTGAAAATTTCCGCTGGCTTCATTGAATCCATATTGGTACCAGACGTCATGCATTTTATTAACACCATAAAAAAGATTGGTGATGGCTGCGTTTGTATAGGTGTCAGGATTTTGCAAGAAATTGGCCGTGTAGTCAAAAACTCTATCGTTTTCTACAGGACTACTTCCCAATGCATTGTTTGCGGCGTGATCTTCTTTGGCGTAAACATTGTTACCACGCAAAAAAGCATATTCTACTGACCCATCATCGTGCCAACCCAATGTGCCAGCTTGACCAGCTTGACTCCAAGGATTACTAATTAATTTACTACTGGTTTCATTTGGGTTTTCAGCGGGAAAAGGAAAAACTCGGTAGCTGCCATTATAGGTAGCAACTGTCGCATTTGCATTGTTCTCACTTTTACTTTGTTGAATATCTTGTTGAAATGAATTTCTGGAAATTTCTTCTGTATGAACATGAGAGATGTTTGATTCGCAAATTTTATTTTCAGAAAAACATTCGTGTACCCAATCCAGTTCTGTTAGTAATTCTCCTGTTTGTGCATTTACGAAGTATTGAGTCCAAGAAGAATGATCGGCATCATAAAAAGAAATCATCCAGCAAAGATCTATTTTGTCTTTTGAAGGATAATAAATAAGATTGCCTTCTATTGGTTCCGCTGATTCATCATTTTGAAAAAATACAGTTTGGGAAACAGCGTTGTTTGTTTTAGATTTTATTTTTGGAATATTGGTGTTGGATAAACCTTTATGAGAAAAAACATTTTCCAAAGCTTTTTCAGGATTGATATAATTTATTGATGTGTTTACTTTGGTTTGAATACTGCTTATGAAATTTCCAGAACAAGAAAGAACTTCTGTAGAATCTTTAATGACGAAATTCATCACTTGATTGTAAATAGGTACTTTTTTGTATGTTTGATTAATGTACAAGTGAGTAATGTTATTATGGTTTGAAACATAACAATCTGTTACCTCATAGGACTGAATATCGTCTATTAGCAAATTGTATTTAGTGTGAGTTTGTGTCAAATAATTTTTAGCAGTATTTAGAACTTTAGAATTTTGACTAAAAGCGAAATTAGAACTAAAAATAATTATCAGAATGTAAAGAATCTTATGGCGCATTGTTACCTTAAATTTTTCAGATGAAAAAACTAAGGAGGGATAAATATATTAAGTGGCATTAGGAGACTAACCCTATGCAGTTTTAATTTTTTATAAGGGAAAATATAAGGTTAGGTAGGTAAGGAAAAGAGGCTTGGCGTATGTAACTTCTTTAGCTTGGGTGGTTATACGCCTCTGATGATTAAAGGTTCATATTTGCAAATGATTAAACTATTATTTGTGATGTTGTGGCTTTGTATATTAAATTATTCTAACATTTATTACCTTAATGCATTTAAACTTGTGTTGTGATTTAGGCTGTGATGAAATTTGAAAAAAAAAGCCCTGAATTATTTATAATTCAGGGCTTTTCATATTTTTTTGAATGATTAAAGACTAATCCTATGAAACCATTTTCAGTTTATTAAGTTTTGACTTACTGATTTTTTCCATTGCATATTCTCTAGTTACTGCGAATTTTTTAACTCCTTCATCTGAAGGCAGTTCAAACATCGCATCCGTAAGAATTGCTTCACAGATAGAACGCAATCCTCTGGCTCCTAACTTAAACTCAACAGCTTTGTCTACAATGTAATCAAGTGTTGAATCATCAAAAGTTAATTTGATATTCTCGTATTCAAACAACTTTTCGTACTGCTTAACTAGAGCATTACTTGGTTGTGTCAAAATAGACTTCAAAGTTGTTTTGTCAAGTGGACGTAAGAAAGTTACAACTGGTAAACGACCAATTAACTCTGGAATCAAACCAAAAGATTTTAAATCTTGCGGATTGACATAATGCAATACTTCATCACTTGCAATGTCCTCTTTTGAAGTACCTGAAAACCCAATAGAATTGGTATTCAAACGATTTCCAATCAAACGTTCAATTCCGTCAAAAGCACCACCACAAATAAATAGAATGTTTTGCGTATTGATTTTAACCAATTTTTGCTCTGGATGTTTTCTACCACCTTGAGGTGGAACAAGTACATCTGTACCTTCTAGTAATTTTAACATTGCTTGTTGAACACCTTCCCCAGAAACATCTCTAGTAATAGAAGGATTGTCTCCTTTACGTGCTATTTTATCAATTTCATCAATGTAGATAATGCCTTTTTCAGCAGCAGCGACATCATAATTACAAACTTGCAATAATCGAGAAAGAATACTTTCTACATCTTCACCAACATACCCTGCTTCAGTAAAGACTGTTGCATCTACAATGGTAAAAGGAACTTTTAAAAACTTTGCAATGGATTTAGCTAATAGTGTTTTTCCTGTTCCTGTTCTACCTACTAGTAAAATATTTGATTTTTCAATTTCAACCTCGTTTTTCACCTCTTGGTTAAGTCTTTTATAGTGGTTATAAACGGAAACAGATAAGACTTTTTTCGCTTCATGTTGCCCAATGACATATTTGTCAATAAACTCTTTAATTACTTTTGGTTTTAACATTTTCGGCATAGAAAAACCGAAGTCATGTTTATGCTGACCAATTTCTTCGTCCATTATCTGTTGCGCCTGAGAAACGCAATTTTCACAGATATGACCATCGATTCCAGCAATTAGGATAAGTGTCTCCTCTTTATTTCTTCCACAAAAAGAACAGTATTGTTGATTTTTTCTTTTACTCATATTATTTTCCTGTGAGATAACTAATCTATCGTTTAAGCAACTATGTATAGTTATAGTGCTCTTTCTGCCTGCAAAGTTAATCGTTTTATGCAAAATGACAATTTTAATTTGTCATTTAAGTACTTATATATAAATAATCGCCATTTCTGGTGAGTCTATTTTTTCGCTATGTTAGGCAAAAAATTTCAGCATAGCACAGGGATACGGTGATATTTTTTAACCGGTCCGCTGGTGCGGAAGCATAGCGGAAAAAGAGACCACCAGTAATGTGTCGATTATTTATATTTAGGTACTTAACTATAAAAAAGGCAGCCTCATAGGCTGCCTTTTTTGTATACAATAATTTTTAGTTGCATTTTTATGTTATATATACTGTTAATCAACTCTTTGTTGATTAAGATTGTTTTTTCATCACTTCATCAATCATACCGTATTCTTTAGCTTCATCCGAAGACATCCAGTAATCTCTATCTGAATCTTTTCCAATTTTTTCAACAGTTTGACCACTATGATCAGCTAAAATTTTATATAATTCATCTCTTACACGCTTTGTCTCACGAACAGCAATTTCCATGTCAGAATATTGTCCTTGAGTTCCACTCATTGGTTGATGAATCATAACACGGCAATGTTCCAAGCCAGATCTTTTTCCTGGTGCGCCAGCATTTAATAAAACTGCTGCCATTGATGCTGCGATACCTGTACAAATTGTAGAAACATCAGGACGAACATACTGCATCGTATCATAAATTCCCAATCCTGCATAAACAGAACCACCTGGACTATTGATATAAATATTTACATCTTTAGCTGGATCAGCAGATTCTAGGAATAGTAACTGAGCCTGTATAATATTCGCTACATCATCGTAAATAGGCATTCCCAACCAGATCAGTCTATCCATCATTAATCTAGAAAAAACATCAATTGCTTGAACATTCAATTGACGCTCTTCAATAACATTTGGTGTTAAATTGGTTAAATGACCTGTATAGATAGAAGTTGGTTGGTGAAACTTTACGTAATCCTCAACTCTAAGGCTACTAATACCCATATGTTTAGTAGCATATTTTTTAAACTCTTTACCGTCCATCATATTAATTAATCTTTTCTTTATTTAATTCTTGAAATTCATCTAAGTCTATTGCTTCTTCGGACTTATTTACTTTGCCTAATACATAATCAGCTATTCTTGTATCAAGTAACTGATTGTATGTGCCATTCACATGGTTTTGATCACTCAACATTTTTTGAGTTATTTGCTCAATAAATTCAATAGGAGGATTGGCACCATAATAATGCATTGCGTTACGAAAAGCATTTTGTCTTACAGCGTCTTCTATATCCTCTTTTTCAATTTTTATTTCACTTGCAGAGATAATTTGACCTTTAATCAATTCCCAACGAATGGATTTCTCTAAATCCTCTTTGTTTAACTGATTGCCATCAACAATAGTTTCTCCATTCTTTGCATTTTCGTTTCTTTTATCTTCTTTTAACTCTTCTAGTAAATAATCTACATAATTCTCAGGAAGATTAATCTCTGTTTTTTCAATAAGGCTTTTGATAACTTCATTGAACAAGTGTTGATCACTTAAGTTTTTGTAATACTTACCGATGTTTTCTTTTATATTCTCTTTTAACTTGCCTTCTGAATCTATTTCGCTAGTTGGAAATGTCTTGGTGAAGAACTCTTCATTCATTTCTGCTGGAACCAATCTACTAACTTTTTCTAAGGTAGCTTTAAAGATAGGGTTTACTTGGTCAACACCATTTGCTGGATCTAAGTTTAAAATGAATTTTAGAATTTGACTTTCCTCTTTAGTGAATGTATCAAAAACATTAAAAATAATAGACTTTCCTGCCGTAAGCTTTTTCATCTGCTCTTTAATGTCTCCTTCTTTTACCATCTCTAGTAAAAAATTAGACTTGGTGCTGTGTCCGTCTTCTTTTGGTTCGGCAGTGGCATCCAATTCTACAAACTCAAAAAATAGTGCATCTGTTTCATTTTCTGCACTTTCTACATCTTCTACTTTGCCTGAATTTTTTAAAAGCGTTTCTACCTCTTTGTCAACATCTTCTTCCTTAACATTAATGACATAATCGGTAAAAATGGTATCTGAATCTGATGAAAGTAGATCAATGTCAAAAGTTGGTCTTTCTCCAATGTAAAATTTAAAATCGTAATTGGCATTTTTCTTAATGTCGATTTTTAATTGCTCCTCTTTGGCAGCAACAGGACGACCGATTAATTTTAAATTTTCTTGTTCAATGTATTCATTTAACTTATCATTTACCAACTTAGATAACTCTTCTGCCAATACTTGATTGCCATAAATCCTCTTAAGATAGCCCATTGGAACTTGACCAGCACGGAAACCTTTGATGTTTGATTTTTTTCTAATTTCTTTAAGAGACTCCTTCACTTTAGGATCATAATCTGTAGGCTCTAATTGTATCGTAACCAATGCATCTAATGCATCTATTTCCGTCTTGGTGATATTCACAAAATAAAATTTAGGTGAGAATTAAAAAAGAAAAGGTGCGGATGGAGGGACTCGAACCCACAAGCCGTGAAGCACTAGATCCTAAGTCTAGCGTGTCTACCAATTTCACCACATCCGCAAAAACTGCGCAAATATAAACCTTTTTATTTAATAATTAAATTTTGCTAATAAAAAATAAATATTTCTTTTGGCTTTTGACCAAAGACCAACAGCCAATCAAGAAACCTCCTCATACAATTCTGTCGGCGGACAACTACAAATCAAATTCCTATCACCGTAACTATTGGACACACGATTAACCGATGGCCAAAATTTTCTTTCTTTAATCCACGGCAATGGAAAGACAGCTTTTTCTCTACTATATGTATGATTCCATTCATTGCCACAAACTTCATCCATCGTATGCGGAGCATTTTTTAGAACATTATCCACTGGATCTGCCGTTTCGTTTGCTATTTCATTAATCTCGGTTTTGATGGCAATCATCGCTTCGCAAAATTTGTCTAGTTCTTCCAAGCTTTCACTTTCGGTTGGTTCTATCATCATTGTGCCTGCAACTGGAAAGGAGACAGTAGGTGCGTGAAATCCATAATCCATTAAACGTTTTGCGATGTCTTCGACTGTAATGTTTAATGCTTTGTTATAATTTCTGAAATCAAGAATCAACTCATGCGCAACTCTGTTTCGTTCTCCTGTATAGAGAATGTCAAAATGTTTTTCTAGTTTACATTTTATATAGTTTGCATTTAATATAGCGTGTTCTGCTACTTTTCTCAATCCCTCATTGCCCAACATTTTAATAAAGGCATAAGAGATCAATAAAATACTCGCACTTCCCCAAGGCGCAGAGCTAACAGCAGTGATTCTATTTGCGTCTTTTTTTGTTTTAATAAATGAGTGTGTTGGTAAAAAATGCGAAAGCTCTTCAGTGCAACAAATTGGACCGACACCAGGACCACCGCCTCCGTGGGGTATGGCAAATGTTTTGTGTAAATTCAAATGGCAAACATCCGCTCCAATTGTACCTGGATTGGTAATTTCCAACTGAGCATTCATATTTGCACCATCTAAATATACTTTGCCACCAAATTTGTGAATGACTTGAGTTGCTTCAATAATAGATTTTTCAAAAACACCATGTGTGCTTGGATAAGTTACCATCATAGCGGCAAGGTCATCTTTGTATTGCTCTGCTTTTGCTTTAAGATCGGTTAAATCAATGTTTCCATTCTCTGCACATTTCACCACTACAACCTTAAACCCAGACATAACGGCACTAGCAGGATTAGTCCCATGTGCAGAAGAAGGAATTAAAACCACATTTCTATTAATGGCTCCTTTTGATTGGTGAAATGCTTTGATAACCATCAAACCTGTGAACTCACCCTGTGCTCCAGAATTTGGCTGTAAAGAGCAAGCTGCAAAGCCTGTTATTTTGGATAAATATTTTTCCAACTCTTTAAAAATAATCGCGTAACCTCCTGTTTGGTCGATTGGTGCAAATGGATGGATATTGTTAAATGCTTCCCAACTTACTGGAATTAACTCTGTTGCTGCATTTAATTTCATTGTGCAAGAACCCAAAGGAATCATTGAATGGGTTAAAGAAAGGTCTTTGTTTTCCAACCTTTTTAGATAACGCATCATTTCTGTTTCACTGTGATATTTTTGGAATGTCTCATGTTGTAAAAAGCTTGTTTTTCTTTTTAATTGATCTGGGAAGTTGGGGTTTATATTTTCCTTCCAATTAATTCTATGTCTAGTAGAATTTAGTGCAATTGCAAAAATATTTAAAATTTCTTCAACTTCTTTAGCGTCTGTTTTTTGATCTAATGAAATGCCAATGTGATTTGATTTTAAGTATCTAAAATTCATACCACGTTGCAATGCTGTGTTTCTAATGTTTTTATAAATCTCTGATTCAACAAAAATATTTACCGTATCAAAGAAAAATTCATTGACAATAGCAAAGCCCATTTTACTCAAGCCTTTGGCTAATTTGCAAGTATAAAAATGAATGTCATTGGCAATGTTTTTCAGTCCTTTAGGACCATGATAAATGGCATAAAATCCAGCCATATTTGCCAACAATGCTTGTGCTGTGCAAATATTTGAGGTTGCTTTTTCTCTTTTAATGTGTTGCTCTCTTGTTTGCAATGCCATTCTCAATGCTGGGTTTCCAAAAGTATCTTCTGAAACACCAATAATTCTTCCTGGAATGTTTCTTTTGTATTTTTCTGATGTAGCAAAAAATGCCGCGTGCGGACCACCATAACCCAATGGCACCCCAAATCTTTGAGAATTGCCTACTACAATATCGGCTCCCCATTCTCCAGGAGGAGTCAGCAAGGTTAAAGAGAGTAAGTCTACTGCAACACAAACCATAATATCTTTTTCTTTGGCTTGCTTGACGATTTCTGAATAATCAAAAATTTCACCATTATTAGCAGGATATTGTAGTAAAATTCCAAAAGTGTCATCATCCAATTCAAACTGATTGTGCGCTTGAATTTTCAACTCAAGCCCAAGTGGCTTGGCTCTGGTTTTTAAAACCTCAATGGTGTTTGGAAAACATGCTTCTGCTATCAATAGTTTCTTTTTGGGTGCTTTTTTATTGCGTTTATTAACAATGTTGTCCATCATTGTCATTGCTTCTGCCGTAGCTGTGCCTTCATCCAACAAAGAAGCATTTGCAATTTCTAAACCAGTTAAATCGCAAACAACCGTTTGAAAGTTTAGCAAAGCTTCTAATCTTCCCTGTGCAATTTCAGATTGATAAGGAGTGTATTGAGTATACCATCCTGGATTCTCAAAAACATTTCTTAGAATTACAGAAGGGGTTATTGTATCATAATACCCCAAACCAATAAAGGATCTGTTAACTATATTTTTAGCAGCAATATCTTTGATATGATTGAGATAGTCATTTTCTGAAATTGCTGGAAGGGATAGACTGTTTTCCTTGATGCGTATATCATCAGGAACAGTTTCCGAGATCAATTGTTCAATAGACTCAACTTTGATATAATCAAGTTGCTTATTTATGTCTTTTATATTGTTCACCCCTATATGTCTGTAGGTGAAGGGAGTTTTATTCGTCAATTTCATTACTTTGATCTTTATGTTCCAGAATCAAGTTGGAATCCTTGTTAAAAGACCATTTTTTGATTTTTGGTCATTCTTTTCTGAGTGAATTCACTGTTTCTTTTATTAAAACAATTTTTGAACGAAAAAGATTAAAGTATCATGCGTATTTGTTAATTTTTTTTATGGATGAGTCCACTCCAGAAAGATAAAAAATCAAAAATGTTTTTTTTAGCGATCTTTGCACCTTTCTCAATTCTCTGATGCTCAGGCATCAACGAATTTCAAAAAATGCAAACCTCATCTAAAAAATTCTATTTTATGAAAATTATCTTTTTTTGGAGTAGACTCATGGATGATTAGATGGCTAGGGTTTGGATTCGTAGAGACAAGGCATGCCTTGTCTACTCCATTATTAGCCAATTACTAAAAATGACAGCAAAAATTCATTTAAAGTGACAATATGTCGGTTTGCTTTTATTGAAATATGCTATAATGGCAGTTTTTTGTTGAAATTACACAATAGGCACGCAAGTTGATTATCATTAGGTATAACAATAAAAATAAAAATAAGGTCAATGAAAAATTTCACTATAAAATCGCAGGAAGCATTGGGAGCAGCACAATCGCTTGCTTTCAATATGAATCATCAGACCATTGAGCCGCTGCACATTTTAAGTGCAGTATTGGAAGCTGATGAAAATTTAATAGAATATATTTTTGGAAAATTAAGGATATCAATATCTACTGTCAAAGCTGTTGTTACAAAACAATTGGCATCTATGGCAAAAGTGCAAGATATTGATAAGCAGTATATGTCTCAATCGGCAAATCAAGTTATTTTTAAAGCAGAAGGCATTGCAAAATCTAATGGGGATGACTTTGTTTCTTTGGAACATTTGTTTCTCTCTTTGATGGCAATTAAAAGCGATGCTTCTAAGATTTTAAAAGATGCTGGATTTAAAGAGAAAGACTTAAAATTGGCGGTCGAGCAATTGAGAAATGGGGAGAAGGTGAAAGATGAAAATGCGGAAAATGCTTACAATGCCTTGGATAAATATGCAAAAAATTTGAACGAGCTTGCCGAAAAGGGAAAACTAGATCCCGTAATTGGTAGGGATGAAGAGATTAGAAGAGTATTACATATTTTATCGAGAAGAACAAAAAACAATCCTATTTTGGTTGGGGAACCTGGTGTGGGTAAAACAGCAATTGCTGAAGGAATTGCTCATAGAATTATTTCAGGAGATGTGCCAGAGACGATAAAACACAAAACCATTTATGCTTTGGATTTAGGAGCAATGATGGCAGGTGCAAAGTTTAGAGGAGAGTTTGAAGAAAGATTAAAAGCTGTCATAAAAGAGGTGATTGCTTCTGAGGGAGATTTCATTATGTTTATTGATGAGATTCATACTTTGGTAGGAGCGGGTGCAACGGAAGGAGCTTTAGATGCAGCAAATATTTTAAAGCCTGCATTGGCTAGGGGAGAGCTGCATGCAATTGGTGCAACAACATTAAACGAATATCAAAAATATTTTGAAAAGGACAAGGCATTAGAACGTCGTTTCCAAAAAGTATTTATTGATGAACCATTGTTAGAAGATGCAGTATCTATTTTGAGAGGACTGAAAGATAGATACGAAGCACATCATAAAGTGAGGATAAAAGATGCGGCAATTATAGCTGCCGTTGAATTGTCAAATAGGTATATTACGGATAGATTTTTGCCAGATAAAGCGATTGATTTAATTGATGAAGCAGCGGCAAAATTGAGATTAGAAATTAATTCTGTTCCAGAAGAATTGGATGAAATTGAGCGTAAAATTCGTCAATTAGAAATTGAAAGAGAGGCTATAAAAAGAGAAAAGGACGAGGTGAAAGTTGCTAAGTTATCTGAGCAAATATCCAACTTAAAAGAGCAGAGAGATACTTTTAAGGCGCAGTGGCAAACGGAAAAAGAAAGGATTGATGCTGTTCAAAATATTAAAAACAATATTGAAGAACTAAAGTTGGAAGCAGAGAAGTATGAACGTGAAGGGAACTATGGTCAAGTTGCTGAGATTAGATATGGTAAAATTAAATCAGCAGAGGAAAAATTGATAAAAGTGGAGGCGGAAATGAATGCTAATGCGGAGGACAGTATGGTGAAAGAGGAAGTTTATGCTGAAGACATTGCTGAAATTGTATCAAAGTGGACGGGGATTCCTGTTCAAAAAATGATAGAGAGTGAAAGGCAAAAATTATTGAAACTTGAAGATAAATTAGCGGAGCGAGTTATTGGTCAGGACGAAGCGGTTGAAGCGGTTTCTGATGCCATTCGCAGAAGCAAGGCAGGATTGCAAGATCCAAATAAACCAATAGGTTCTTTTATCTTTTTGGGTTCTACGGGAGTCGGAAAAACAGAGCTTGCTAAGGCACTCTCGTCTTATCTTTTTAATGATGACAATGCAATGATTAGAATTGATATGTCGGAATATCAAGAGAAGCATTCAGTGGCTAAATTGATTGGTGCTGCACCAGGATACATTGGTTATGATTCAGGTGGGCAATTGACAGAGGCGGTCAGAAGACGACCTTATTCGGTGATTTTATTTGATGAAATTGAAAAAGCGCATCCAGATACTTTCAATATTTTGTTGCAAGTTTTGGATGATGGTAGATTGACGGATAATAAAGGCAGAACTGTTAATTTTAAAAATACGGTCATCATAATGACTTCTAATTTGGGTTCGCAAAAAATCCTAGAAAACTTTAGAAATATAGATGAGGACAATGTTTTTGCAACCATTGAAAGTACAAAAATAGAATTGGATACTATGTTAAAGGCAGTCATACGACCAGAGTTTTTGAACAGAATAGATGAGACTATCTTTTTTAAGCCAATTATGAAATCGGATTTAGAAAAGATTGTAGAGATACAATTAAACAGATTGAGGGAAAGAACGTCAGAAGAGGGTATTGATCTTAGATGGACAAATGAAGCAGTTGCACATATCTCAAGAATTGGCTATGATCCACAATTTGGAGCTAGACCTTTGAAAAGAGTTATTGAGAGAGAGGTGGTCAATCAATTATCAAAAAAGATTATTGGAAATGAGATAGATAAATCCAAGCCATTAGTGGTGGATTGTATTGATGATAATATGGTATTTTACAATCAAGAGAAAGATTATGTTGCACCTGAAGAGGAATCTATGCCTTCGGAAGCGTAGGGGATGAATTATGAATTATGAGTTATGAATTCCAGTGTTATTGCGCAACCGAACATCGGACCGAATGAGTTATGTAGAGACAAGGCATGCCTTGTCTCTCGTTTTAGTTGCCATTAAAATAAAAAAATCAAATGGAGCACCAGAAAAATGAATTAGATGAATGGAAAGAAATTCGCCAACAATTAAATAATAATTATTGTTTCTCTGAAAATTGGGGAAAAGCAGTTGATTTATTTCAAGGAAGAATAAATAAAAAGTATTTTAAACCAGTTGAAAGATTAATCAATTCAAATTTGAGAAAAGGAGAAGGATTTGCAATTGTAACAATACAGTGCGCTTTAATTGAGATGTTTGCAGCATTTAGAGAAGGTCAAATTTACAATCATGATAAACCTAGTGTAAATGGAATAAGTTATGAATACAAAGGTAGCCGAGATTTATTCGTTCGATTTTTACACTCTGCTGAAATATTTAGAGAGATTTTTCAATGAGAGTCAAAAAAACGTACCATTTAGTGGAAATAAATTCTATTCAAATGTCAGATGTGGATTAATGCACGAAGCAAGAACAAAAAAAAGTTGGCAAATTAATGCAACTGAGAAAGATAACCCAAATGACAAAATATTTATTAGACAAAAGCCAAAAGGAAATATAATTTATCGAACTCCACTTCATTATTCATTGGTCAAATATTTCAATGAATATTGTGAAAACCTTAAGAATAATGATTCACAATACAATGACTTAAGAAGAAAATTTGCAAGGAAACTTGATGACCTATATGATTTGAATTCGACTGCTGAAAAAAGTAATTTTGAATGGTGGCATGAACAAGAATTTAACGAGTAGCTAACAAAAATTACCTGACTATATCGCTGGTTGTGTGAATTAGTGGCAAGCATAAAAAATGCGAAAAATGATGGTTGAATTAATTGAAAATGGTAAATTTATTGAATGAAAGAACAACCAAGATTTATATCTTTACTCTCTGATTATGGATTTAAGGTCGTTTTTGCTGATGAATCAGACACAATATTTCTGAAGAAAGCTCTTCAAGCTCTCTTACAGTCAGATATTCCCATTAAAAAGGTTGAATTTCTTCGTGATAATTTTGTTGGTTTAACAGAAGAAGCTAGAGGAGGAGTTTATGATTTGATATGTCAGGATGAGAAAAATAGGATTTTTATTGTAGAAATGCAATTGGGACATTACAAATATTTCATCCAAAGAGCAAAATTTTATGCTTTTCAAAAGTTCAATACAATGGTAGAGAGAGGTAAATATCGATTTGATAACCTCACGCCAATTTATTGTATAGGCTTTTTAGCAGAGTCTATTTTCCATAAATCCGATGAATATTACCATTTTGGTAGATTAAAGAACCAGAAAGGGGAGGAAATGGACAGTCAAATTTCGCATATCATTGTAGAAATAGCTAAATTTGGAAAGAAAGAAACTGAAATCGTAACAGATTTGGACAAACTCATTTATCTTATGAAAAATTTAGAAACCATAAAGGGAGCTGACCAACTGCCAAAAGTTTTAACAGAAGACTGGATAGAGCAAGCAATAGAAAAGCTGGATAGGAGTAAAATGTCTTCTGAGCAAAGAATGCATTATGAGATGATGATGGCTCGTAATGCCTCAATTATCGAAATCCTTAAAGAAAAAGAAAAAAAGAGGATAATTAAAGAAACAGAGAAGAGAAAAGCATTAGAAACAGCAAAAAAACTTAAAGCTTTAGGTAGTAAAATGGAAGTTATTGTTGAGGTGACTGGTTTAACTCAAAAAGAGATTGAACAGCTTTGAATATCCATTGAGTAAAGGATGCGTGGAGGTCGAAATGAACGACAGCGCACCTAAATCAGCGAAACTACGCCCGATGCGAGTGGAAATGTATGGAATGAATTGGAACAGATGGTTGGGGAAAATTTTGCGACGAAGGAATCCGTAGAGACGTTGCATGCAACGTCTGCCACAGCGGGCTGAAACCCGTTGCAATTCATTCCAGACATTGCAACGGGCAGCGGGGAGGCTACTCGATTGGAAATGATATGTTCCGTCCAAAATATAATTACGAATTGTATACAATATATGATTTCAATTACGAATTGTCCTAGATTATGTAGGCTGATTTTAGAGCTTTAAGAAAACGATGTTTATCGTCAAAAAAAATATTTTAAAAAAAAGGTTATTTAATGTGTTAGATAGCTGAAAATGTGTTGTAATCGCCCCAATTTTAACAATTGGGGCTTTTTTTTTACTTAAAATATCTTGATTTAGAAAAAAAAGCCTAAATTTCGATTATTCTCTAGCGATGCCAAGCTATAGAATCCCAAAAAATCAGGTTCTGAGATTTTATCTTATAATATGTAACCTGTTATTATTTAACGCGTTTAACAACTATTATGGTTGATAATCAATCTATAGAGATAATGGAAGATGAAAAAAAAGACATTCTGGCTGCGTTTCAGGATCTCCTAGAAGTTTGTCGTCCAAATATGAAAGAAGGAGATGAGCAGATCATCCAAAGAGCCTTTGAAATGGCTGATAAAGCACATCATGGTGTTAAAAGAAAGAGTGGGGAGCCTTATATTCTCCACCCCATTGCCGTTGCTAAAATTGCTGTTCAAGAAATTGGTCTGGGAACGACTTCTGCTGTCTGTGCTCTGCTGCATGATACTGTGGAGGATACAGACCTGGAATTAAAAGACATTAAGGCTGCTTTTAGTCCTAAGGTGGAGCAGATTGTAGATGGGCTTACCAAAATAAGCATAATTAAAGGAGTTACGAAGGATAAAAAGCGAGACGAGGTAGCCACACAAGCTGAAAATCTGAAAAAGATTTTATTGACATTAAGCGATGATGTTCGGGTCATTTTGATAAAAATTGCGGATCGTCTCCACAATATGCGGACATTAAAATCAATGCCTGAAAGAAAGAAAGTTCGTATTTCATCTGAAACGTTGTATATCTATTCTCCTATGGCGCACCGTTTGGGTCTCTATGCTATTAAAACGGAGCTTGAAGATCTTTGTATGAAGCACATTAAGCCAGTAAAATACAAGGAGATTGCGAAAAAATTGGCTCAGACTAAAAGAGATAGAAACAAATTTATAAAAGATTTTATTGAACCATTAAAAAAAGTATTAAAGGACAAAGGACTTAAAAATTTCAAGGTTTTTGGTAGATCAAAATCCATTAATTCTATTTGGAATAAAATTAAAACCAAAAATGTTGAGTTTGAGGAAATTTACGATTTGTTTGCCATTAGAATTGTAATTGATGTTCCGCCAGAAAGAGAAAAAGAGGCATGTTGGAAAGCCTATTCCATCATTTCAGATATATATCGTCCTATTGTAGAACGTTTGAGAGATTGGATTTCAAATCCTAAATCAAACGGATATGAATCATTGCATACAACTGTAATGGGTCCAAATGGAAAACTGGTTGAAGTGCAAATTCGATCTGATAGAATGGATCAAGTTGCTGAAAAAGGTGTCGCGGCGCATTGGAAATATAAAGGTGGAAATGCAGGTTCAAACGAGTTGGAAAATTGGATATTGGGCGTTCGTGAAGCACTGTCAAATTCCAATACAGATGCCGTTGATTTTGTAAATGATTTTAAATTAAATTTATATGAAAAAGACCTTTATGTGTTTACTCCTAAGGGTGATTTGAAAACACTTCGTGCAGGTGCAACAGTAATTGATTTTGCCTATGAAATTCATACGGCAGTTGGTCGTCAATGTATAGGAGCTAAAATAAACAATAAGCTTTATCCGATTACTCATAAATTGGAAAATGGATCACAGGTACAAATCATTACTTCAAAAAAACAAAAGCCTTCTACCAACTGGCTTGATTTTGTAGCGACTTCAAAGGCGAGGGCTAGTATAAAATCAGATTTAAAAGAGGAGAAAAGACTCATTGCTGATAATGGTAAAATGATGTTTGAGCGAAAAATGAAATCTTTAAAAGCACATCCAACACAAGAATTGATAGAAGAGATTTCGCATTATTTTAAACAAAAAGATACCCTTGACTTTTTCTATAATATTGCGACAAACAATTTTGATTTAAATGAATTAAAAAACCTTTCATTTGTAGGTGGTAAAATTAAAAATTTAGAAGATAGAAAACCGATTCCGATAACAAATCAGGAAGTGAATCTCAATATTAATGAAGATATTGATGTTATGTTTTTTGGTGGATTGGATAATGTTGAATATAGTCCTGCACCATGTTGCAATCCAAAACCAGGAGACAGCGTTTTTGGATTTATTACCATTAATACAGGTATAAAAATACATAGAGACCGTTGTCCAAATGCACCAGATTTAAGAACTAAATATCCATATAGAATTGTTAAAACCAAATGGGCATTCGAAAGCAATCAAGTTTCATTTCTTACAGGACTTAAAGTTACTGGAATTGATGATGTTGGTTTGATTAATAGATTAACCAATGTAATCTCTAAGGAATTAGGTGTAAACATGCGCTCTATCTCTTTCGACACCAATGATAGTGTTTTTGAAGGAAATATCACTGTTTTTGTAAACAGCACAAAAGAGCTAAATGGGCTGATTAAACGAATTAAGGAAGTCGATGGAGTATATGATGTTAAGCGATATGAAGCGTGAAATTATTTTTTACTTTTTCTTCTTTTTCTTCTTTTTCTTTGCAACCACTTGTTCTTCTTCAATATAAAATACATCGTCTCCTTCTGCTGAGACTAGCATCTTTTTTTTACCATAGGCAATTCTGGTTTCAATATCATTTTCCAGTAAGTGCTTTTGGTGTGCTAGTTCTTGGATTTCGCCTTCATAAAAGCCCTTTTTGTCTTCGCATGTACTAATTTCTTTGTTCAATTTATAGATACTGACAAGATTGTTGTTATCCATAAACAACATCCAGAACAGATAAAAGCCCATAATGATGATGTATTTAAATTCTAGAATGAATCCGAGGACACTTTTAGAGAAAAATGTTTTAGACATAAGAGGTGGCGTTTTTCATTAGAGGCATAAATATAGGGTAAATTGGCAGTTAAAAAATGATAATGGAGATTTTTTTTGTTATATTAGGCAACCAAATCATTGGTTTTAACATAATACAGTAAAATACGGGTTGATAAATGATAGAAAGCGAAATGATATCAGGGGTAATCAATAAAGAAAGGGCGGCACAGTCCCTTCTTTATGAGAAATATCAGACTACTTGGTATATGATTTGTTTGCGTTATCAAAAGAATAAAGACGATGCTTTGGACTGTCTGCAAAATGCCTTGATCAATATTTTTTCAAAAATTGAGCAATTTGACGTTGAAAAGGGGAATTTTAACGCTTGGTCGTGCAGAATAGTGGTGAATGATAATTTAATGTTTTTGCGGAAAAAAGTAAATTCTTTTAAAGTAGCGGATATTGATGAAATTACTTTTATTCCAGAGCAGCCCGAAACGGCATTGGATATTTTATCGGCAGAAGAATTAACTAAAATGGTTCAGAACCTCCCCGATGGTTACCGAACTGTTTTTAACTTATATGTAATAGAAGGATTTGCGCATCAAGAGATTGCAGAAATTTTAGACATTTCAGTCGGAGCTTCTAAATCTCAGCTATTTAAGGCTAGAAAACTTTTGCAGAAAAAATTGGAAGTATTGTTAGAAGAATAATATTATGAGAGACAGCAGCAACAACAATAAAGACTTAGATAAGTTATTTCAATCACGCCTGAGAAATGACAGCCCAGCTGATAACAACTGGAATGTGCCTCCTGTTAATGTTTTTGAAAATGCAGTTGCATCTTTGGGGAAGGAGCCTGAAAAGAAAAAAAGATATTGGTTGCCTTTTGTACTTATATCGTTAATCATTGCTGGAATTGTTTTTGTACTTGTTAGAAATTCTATAATGATTGATAGGCTGGATGATGAAATAGAAGTTTTAAGCAAACAACAATCTCAAAATAAAATTGCGACGAAAAGGGAGAACAAAGTTGTGGAGGCAAATATTTTACAAAGCCAAACTTACGGTCAATCAAACAAAATCGAATCTAGTCAAAAAGAATCAATTCAGACAAAAAATACAAGAGGAGAAGCAGTTGTTCAAACTACAGAACTTGAAATTTCTGATAATTTGAAATTGGGAGAAATAGAAGATAAAAAAGATTTAAAGACTAATCAAAAAGTTGGTTCTAATTTAGGAATAGCGCATAGTAATGCTTCTTCTAATAGAGGTGAAAAATTAAATACGAAAAACGAAATTGTTCAAGCACCTTTGAATGAAATAAATGATAAATCAAAGAATGATGAAACTATTTTGAATAGTACTTTGTTGTACAAAGAACGTCCCGAACTTAATAATTTTAATAAAACATATGCTGATAATATTTCTGTTGTAAATACAGAATCAGTGATTGGTAATAGCCACAAGCAAGATGTAAATTTGTTAGACATAAATCCTCCGATTAATGTCAGTGACGGAAGCAAAAATGGTTTAATAAAAAGCCCAACTTTAAATGTTTTGCTTCCGTTGCAAACAAATGCAATTGATTTAATGAATGAGGATGAAAAGATTTTGCCATTGAATTTTATGGAAAAGAATTTAAATTATATACCAAAAATCAAAGACAATCTTTTTAATGCTTATTTATTCGCAGGTTCTAATTTTTCTTCCTTTGAAATGAGTGAGGCTGAAATGGATAATGCAACATTGACGGAGTATGATAAAAAGTATTTGGGTTATCAAATTGGAGTGGGTTTAGACCATAAATTAGCTCCCAGATGGTCCTTGAGTTATTCATTGCGTTACAAATCTATTTTGAATAAAAGTACTTATAAGGTGCAAATGCCTTATTTGGAATCTGATGAATACTGGAACAATAATGGACATAGGATTTATAGTTGTGAAATGAAAGTTATAACACCAACAGGTGTGCATACTGATTTTATGAAAATGGAAGTTGAAGAAAATTCAATGGAGGTGGGTGATACGATTGATGGTAGTACTAAAATCGAACAAGTGTTTAATGTTGGAAGTGTTTCATCGTCTGTTAATTATACTCCTTTTAAATTAGGCAAATTTGATCTTGTTTTAAGTGGAGGATTGGTTGCGAATCAAATTTTTAGCGGCAAACAAAAAATGAATATGCAAATTCATTTGAAGGATTCATTAATGATGCAAGATTCTTATTCAACCAGTTTGACTTTTGACGGAAATCGTTTTTATTTTTCTGGACTAGTAGGACTCGGAATTAAATATAATCTATCTCAACGCCTATCTATTTCTTTGGATAATAATTTTGAGCGTTCATTTACTTCTATTGGAGTGAAATCAAGTGATGGTGGATCGAATTTGAAAATTAATTCTACTTCTTCAAACTTAAGAGTTGAGTTTAGGTTTTAATGCGAGAATGCGGGAATGCAAGAATGCCTGAATGCTTGAATGCGAGAATGCGAGAATGCAAGAATGCTTGAATGCCTGAATGCAAGAATGCCTGAATATTTACTCTGTGAAACTCTGTGCTTTTACTCTGTGAAACTCTGTGGTGAAATGATCTGTACAGTACGTGGTTTAATTCAATTCATAACTCCTAATGATTTTCACACATTCCACCGCCTCTTTTACATCGTGGACTCGCAGGATATTCGCGCCTTTTAATAATGCCAACGTGTGTACTACGGTGGTTCCATTTAGGGCTTGTTCTGGGTTTGTTTTTAGGACTTTCCATATCATAGATTTTCTGGAAACACCAACCAACATCGGTTTATCTAAAATTTTAAATTCATTGAGGTCGTTTAGTAATTGATAATTGTGTTCCACTGTCTTGCCAAACCCAAATCCTACATCAATGATTAGGTCGTTGATTCCAATCTTTTTGAGTTGATTGAGTTTTTCTTGGAAAAAGTCGATTAGGTCCAGACAGACATTTTTATAGGTTGGACTGTCTTGCATAGACTTTGGTTTACCTTGCATATGCATTAATATGTATGGAACATTTAATTCAGCCGCCACTTCAAATATTTTTGGATCTATGGTTCCTGCTGAAATATCATTTATAATAGACGCTCCAATCAAAATCGCCTCTCTCGCCACCTCACTTTGCAGTGTATCTATTGAAATGATGGTTTTGGGGAAATATTTTTTGATTTCCACAATAACGGGAATCACTCGTTTCAATTCGTCCTCCACAGGAATGATCGGCGCACCTGGTCTTGATGACATTCCACCCACATCAATAATATCAGCCCCATCTTCCAACATTTTTTCTACTCTTTGCAAAGCAGTATCTGTAGCGTTAAATCTTCCACCATCGTAAAAAGAATCAGGAGTAACATTTAAGATGCCCATTATTTTGGGCGTATCAAGGTTTAGCAAATATCCACCGCAATTGAGTGAATAAGAGGGTTTTTTTTGTGATTTATTCATTTTATAGTAGATTTATAAAGGTCTTTAACTAAGGATTTAGTTAAATTAAGTTTTCATTAACTAAAAGCTTAGTTTTAAATGTTAAATTTGTATTGTGAATTAGTTAAGCCGTCTAATAGGTCGCTTTTTTTGGTAATGTAAAAATTTAAAGACAATTTTGCAGGCGAAATTATCTAAAAATGTCAGAAAGTAATACAACAGCGCAGCAATATAATTCAGTAATTGAAAAATGTATTGATATCTTTAGCAGAAAAACCACAGATTATGGTACTGCTTGGAGGATATTGCGACCTTCTTCTTTAACGGATCAAATATTTATTAAAGCAGCTAGAATTAGAACGATTCAACAAAAAGGAGTACAAAAAGTAGCTGATGGAATTCCGTCGGAGTTTTTGGGGATCATCAATTATTGTGCTATGGCTTTGATTCAATTGGATCTTGGAGTGGTGGATTATCCTGATATAGCTAAAGAAAAAGCCGTAACTTTATTTTCTGAAAAATTAGAGCTTGCTAAGTCATTGATGGCGAAGAAAAACCATGATTATGGGGAGGCTTGGAGACAGATGAGAATCAGTTCTATGACAGATTTGATTTTACAGAAATTGCTGAGAGTAAAGCAAATTGAAGACAACGAAGGAGAAACGATTGTTTCAGAAGGTTTGGATGCGAATTATTTGGACATTATAAATTATGCTGCGTTTTGTTTGATTCTTATAGATGAGTTATGAGTTATGAGTTATGAGTTATGAATTATGAATTATGAGTTATGAATTCCAGTGTTATTGCGCATTGTTATGATTTGAACTGTAGAGACAAGGCGTGCCTTAAAAAGGTTGAAAGTTGAAGATTGAAAGTTGAAAATTATGAACCGAACGTCGGACCGTATGAATTCCAGTGTTATTGCGCATTGTTATTATTTGAATTGTGTAGAGACAAGGCATGCCTTGTCTAATGATTATGCAGATTTTATTCTCGCATTCTCGCATTCAGGCATTCAGGCATTATTAAAAAATATAGAATTATGAGTTTATTTGAGTTAGTAGGATTAATTGCATTGATTGCTGTAGGGGTCAGCATAGTAAGTGCATTGTTGTCAAAGCCTCAAAGTTGGTTTGTACATTATTTAAGAAATTTTCTAGGAGTATTTTTTATTTTTTCTGGTGTGGTAAAAGCAATTGATCCCATTGGAACACAAATAAAAATGGAAGAATACTTTACCGTATTTACAGATCATTTTCCGATGTTGACTTCTATTTGGGAAATATTAGGTTCTATGGCATTCGCCTTTTCTATCATAATGATTGTGCTTGAAATCATACTCGGAATTTCTCTGATTCTGGGGACTTTCAAAAAAATGACTTTGTTTTTATATTTGGCAATCATTCTTTTCTTCACGGTTTTAACTGGTTTTTCTTTCCTTACTGGATATGTTCCAGATGGCGCAACATTCCTAGAATTTAGCCAATGGACAGAATTTAAGGAGAGTCAAAGAAAAGTGACAGATTGTGGTTGTTTTGGAGAATTTGTAAAGCTCAAACCATTTGAATCTTTTATAAAGGATGTTGTTTTAACAGTATTGATTTTACTTTTGATAGCACTTTCTGGCAAATTTAAATTAATCACTAAAAAAGGATTGGCTTATGGTTTATTGGCTGTTTTGTCAATAGCGACTATCTTTTTCTCTTTCAGAAATGTAAACAATCTGCCTATCGTTGATTTTAGAGCGTATTCTGAAGGAACAGACCTAAGAGATTGCACGAATGATGAAGGGCTTGATCCTGGAGAAAGAGATGTTAAGTTTGTCGTTACCAAAGGTGGAGAAGAAAAGACAGTAGGAATGAATGATTTCGGAAAATTTTCTAAGGAAGGATGGGAATACAAAGATAGGATTGACGTAGTGATCAGAGAGCCAGAATTGCCTCCTTGTAAAGATTTTTTAATCAATACGGATGATGGAGATCAAATTCAAGATCAGGTTTTAGGTTATTCAGGTGTTACATTTTTTGTAAATTCTTACGATGTTACTAGTGCCGATAAAGATGGTTTTAAACGAATCAATGATTTGGTAGGAAGCTTCTCAGATCCATCTGTAAAAAAATATGGTGTAACAGGAACGGCTATTGATAAAGCCAATACTTACACAGATGGCAAATATGATTTTTATAATTTAGATGCGACACCTATTAAGACAATGAACCGCTCGAATCCTGGTTTGTCTATTTTGAAAGATGGGGTTTTGGTTAAAAAATACCATCACAATCATCTGCCTTCAGTTGAAGAGGTGAAAAGTATGTTTAATATGTAAAACATTATTTGACAGTGTGTAAGATGAGATATCTATGTGATAATAGTATCACAGTGAATTTTTTTGTTTAATTGTGTAATTTTCCAATAAATTTTATAGATAAAAGTAAAATTCTTTTGTAAATTTGTTTTATAATTAACACTTGGAAGTACACTAAGCTACAACGTGAGTTACTGGGATTGGTAGTTGTTTACCACAAAATCGTTTCGATTGTTTGTGCCACTTCAAATCCTTGCAATTAATGATTTGCCAAATTTTAATAATTATGAATAAAACGTTATTAGGTTTTTGTCTGATAGGTGGAATAAGTCTATATACCTCTTTTTCTGTCTTTGCACAACAAAATATTAGACATTTTCTTAATGGAACTGTTGAATCTCCAAAAGAGAACCCTTTTGATAATCAAGCACATAAGGTGGTTAACTGTGTGAACCAAAACACTTACAGATCTATTGACGGTAGCTGTAATAATACTAGTAATTCTGATTGGGGCGCAGTCAATGTGCCTTTTCAAAGAGCAATTCCTAGTGATTATAATGGTACGGTTATGGCGGGACCGAATAGAATGAATCCTAGAGCAATAAGCAACAGAGTTTATGTAGAAAACTTTGGTAAGCATTCTGATGACTTAAGTGCCTTTGTATTTTCTTGGGGACAATTTTTAGATCATGATATTACCAGAACCAATGAATCTAGTGATCCTGCGGATATAGCAATGATTATGCCCACAAATGAACCCAATGACATCATAACGGTTCCAATATCTTTTCATCGTTCAGCCCCTTTTCCAGGAACAGGAGTTGCAGGAGTAGACCGAGAGCAGTTTAATTCTACAACGGCTTGGATTGACGCTTCCCAAATATATGGAGACAATGCGGCAACCAATGATTGGCTGAGAACTTATGTTGATGGTAAATTGTGGATGACCAATGATGGTCTTTTGCCTTATAATACGATTAACAAAGAAGTGGATGGAGCAATTGATCCCAATGCGCCAGTTATGCAAAACAATTTGAATGTCAATCCGCATTTTATTTCGGGAGACCTTAGAGCAAATGAGCAAACAGGTTTAATCGCATTACACGTATTATTTAGCAGAGAACACAATCGAATTTGTGATGAATTCATAGCTACAGGACTCACAGATGATGAAACGATTTATCAAGAAGCAAAAAAGAAAGTGAGTGCTATGATTCAACAGATTTCATTTGGTGAATTTTTGCCGTCATTGGGAATTGTATTAGATCCATATAATGGTTACAACAGTAATTTGCAGCCAGATTTAATGAATGTTTTTTCAACTGCTGCCTTTAGAATAGGTCATACAATGGTTGATAATATTTTGTTAATGAAAAATCAGAGTGGCAATTCAGTTGGTCCAGGTTGGTTGATGCTAAGACAGTCTTTTTTTAATCCACAATGGGTAGAAAACTATGGAATAGAACCGTTTTTTAGTGGAATGGCACAAATGTTTCAAAGAGACGTAGACTCTAAAATTGTAGAGGAGTTGAGATCGTTTTTATTTACAGATGAACTTGCAGGACCAGGTTTTGATCTGGCAGCTTTAAATATTCAGCGAGGACGTGATCACGGTTTGGATGATTATAATGCATTTAGAACTCATTTTACGGGGGCTCCTGCTTTGACTTATGAAGATATAAATGCTGATTTGCTTGTGCAATCAGAATTGCAAGCTGCTTATCCAGACATTAACGACATTGATGTGTGGGTAGGATTGTTGGCAGAAGAAAAAATACCTGATGGTCAAATGGGACTTACAGTCAGTAATATACTAAAGCAACAATTTCAAAATTTGCGTGATGCAGATTATTATTATTTTGAAAATGACCCAAGTTTTTCTCCATCAGATATTATGGAAATAAAAAATACCAGCCTTGCCGATATTATAAAAAGAAATACAGAAATCAACTATATACAAGACAATGTATTTTACCAACAAAGAGTAGGGGCTTGTGGAATTGATTATGCAACATTACACATTGACAGAAATGGAGCTTTGTATGCCATTCCAGATTTTAGTTTAAATGGAAATGAAACCTATACTTGGTTTGACATTGACGGTAATCAAGTCGCAGAATTTACAGGGAACCCGTACTATTCACCTACAGAAGTAGGAACTTACTTTTTAGTGGTCACAGATCCCGATTCAGAATGTTCTCAAACTTTTGGTCCAAGAACGATTACCAGTTTAGATGGTTGCTGTGAATTGGACGATTAGTAAGATAGAATATTTGGGGTAGAATATTTATTGAATAATATAAAAGTTTTACATAGGGACGAAATGTTAAATTAATATGTAGCGACATTTGTTGCGGATTAATTAACATCTCGTCCCTTAGTTTTTTATGATCTGTCCAATTAGACAATGGCATGTATTGTCTCTGTAAAGAATGCCTAATAGGGTAGCCTTGACCACATTTGTTTATTTATTAGCTCTAATATGGACTTTGATTAGATTTTATTTGCTATCTTAGTCGGCATTGCCGACTTTCAGACGTTTAAGCAATGTACAAATATATTAATAAAGTATAATTTAATTTCGATATATATATCATTACAATCAATAAAAAATGAAAAAATACTTAAACAAAATTTTGAGTTTTCTAATGTTATTTGCTGTTTTGGCTACTGTAAATAACCTTCAACTTAAAGCAGAAAACTCTTTGGAACAGTCTTGCATTGTAGAAAATACAACTTTGTATATAGTGCATATTTCAACCATAACAGCTGAACACGTAAAAGAGTTAAAAGCATTAGAAGGTATTAATAAACTGGACTTTGAACGAATGGAATCAGGACAATACAGGCTTAGGCTTTTTGCAAATGAAAAAATGGATAAAAAAACTTTAATGAACGCTTTCTCTCGTTTTAAATTTGATTATGACATTATTGAGATAAAGAAACTTGAAAAATAAACTTTAATATTCAAGGTGATTTCTATTTTTCAAATCATTAAGTTTAAAAAAAACGAAAAAAAACAAACAAAATGCTAAACAAATACTTTAATAAAATTTCTCAAAAAACATTTTTCTTGCTAGCAATTTTTCTTGCTGGTTTTTTTGGTAATAATATAAACGCACAAGTAGCAAATGATGCTTGTGCAAATGCCGTTTCGCTTGCTGTTAATCCAGACTTTTTATGTGGAGCTGTTACAAATGGTACAATTGCTGGTGCAACAGATTCTGGATTAGATGCACCACCAGAAGACAATACAATATGTTTTGGAACAGAAGATGATGATGTTTGGTATTCATTTGTCGCAACAGGAGCAACACATAGTGTAGATTTAATAAATATTACAGGAGGTACAACCGATTTGTATCATTCAGTTTGGTCAGGTGCTTGTGGAGCATTGACAAATTTAAATTGCAGTGATCCCAACAATAGTATTGTAAGTGGATTAACAGCAGGAGACACTTATTATGTGAGAGTTTACTCTTGGACTGGTACAGCTGGACAGACTTCTGTTTTTGATATTTGTATAGGCACACCGCCGCCGCCACCAGCAAACGATGCTTGTGCAAATGCAGTTTCGCTTACTGTCAATCCAGACTTTTTATGTGGAGCTGCTACAACTGGTACAATTGCAAGTGCTACAGACTCAGGATTGGATACACCACCAGAAGATAATACGATTTGTGGCGGAACAGAAGACGATGATGTTTGGTATTCATTTGTCGCAACAGGAGCAACACATAGTGTAGATTTAATAAATATTACAGGAAGTACAACCGATTTGTATCATTCAGTTTGGTCAGGTGCTTGTGGAGCATTGACAAATTTAAATTGCAGTGATCCCAACAATAGCATTGTAAGTGGATTAACGATTGGTGATACCTATTATGTCAGAGTTTATTCTTGGACTGGTACAGCTGGACAGACTTCTGTTTTTGATATTTGTATAGGCACACCGCCTCCACCACCAATAAATGATGATTGTGCAAATGCAGTTTCCCTTACTGTAAATCTAGATCAACTTTGTGGATCAGTAACTTCAGGAACAATAGCCAGTGCAACAGATTCAGGAACAGATACACCACCAGAAGATAATACGATTTGTGGCGGAACAGAAGACGATGATGTTTGGTATTCATTTGTCGCAACAGGAACAACACATAGTATAGACTTAATAAATATTACAGGAAGTACAACCGATTTGTATCATTCAGTTTGGTCAGGAACTTGTGGAGCATTGACAAATTTAAATTGCAGTGATCCCAACAATAGTATTGTCAGTGGATTAACGATTGGTGATACTTATTACCTGAGGGTTTATTCTTGGACAGCTACAGCTGGACAGACTTCTGTTTTTGATGTTTGTATCGGTACACCACCCGCAGCACCAGCAAACGATTTTTGTGCAAACGCAATTGCAATTGCTACCAATCCAGACCAACTTTGTGGATCAGTAACTTCAGGAACAATAGCCAGTGCAACAGATTCAGGAACAGATACACCACCAGAAGATAATACGATTTGTGGCGGAACGGAAGATGATGATGTTTGGTTTACTTTTGTTGCAACAGCTACAACACATACAGTTGATTTATTGAACATCACTGGAAGTACGACAGATTTATATCACTCAGTTTGGTCAGGAGCTTGTGGAGCATTAACCAATTTAAATTGTAGTGATCCCAATAACAGTGTTGTAGGTGGATTAACGATTGGTGATACTTATTATGTTAGAGTTTACTCTTGGACAGCGACTGTTGGACAGACTTCTGTTTTTGATATTTGTATAGGTGCTCTTGGAGCTCCACCAGCAAATGATGATTGTGCAAATGCAGAAATTTTAGCTGTGGATGTTTTTGGCTCTTGTCCTGCGAATGAAATTATCGTTGACAATCTTTCAGCAACAACAAGTGTTTTAATACCAAGTTGTGGATTTAGTACAACCTTTGGAGATGTTTTTTATGAAGTTGTTGTTCCAGCAAGTGGAGGTCTTTTAATATCTACTACTACTAACAGTGGGACAACACCAGAAGTGACAATTTATGATGATTGTGCAGGAACAACTGAGCTTTTCTGTGACGCATCTGTAGTAAATGAAACAATAACAGGCTTACCTGCTGGAGCGACAGTATATGTACAAATATTACAAGATACACGAGGCAATTATTCTTTTTGTATTCAAGAAGCAGCACCGTTGCCTGTAAATGATGAAGCGGAAGATGCTATTCCTTTGTGTGCTGGCGAATCATTGGCTGCTACAAATGGAAGTGCAACTGTGGGTATTCAGGAGCCTGGAGTTCCATCTTGTATTGGTTCATTGGAGAATACAGTATGGTTTTCATTTGAATCAACTGCTGCTGGCGATCCAATAGATTTAACAATAACAGAGGATGGATGTGAAATAGGTATACAAACAGTTATTTTTGAAGGACCTATAGGTGGACCTTATACTGAGATAGATTGTAATGCCGTTGGTCCAGTTTATACTTTAAGTATTCCAGCTCCAACACCTAATACGAATTATTTTTTATACATTGATGGTAATGCTGGTGCTGAATGTATATTTACGATTGATATTACTGGCTCTCAGCTTTGTTGTGGTCCAGATTATGAATTGGTTACTTTCTGTGAATTGGGTATGCAAGATGTTTATTATGTTGAATTAAATATTTTGGATATTGGAGACAATCCTTCTGGCTATGCTGTGAATATTGATGGAAATGCACAACCTGATATTACAGCAGCAGGTACATTTACTTATGGACCTTTTACTAATGCAGTAGATGCAAATGTAATTATTACAGGGTTAGATGATGGTACATGTATCATTGATCAAACGTTGGGTGGTGATTGTTCTTGTGAGTCACAAGCAATAGATGCAGGAATAGATGTAGAGATCAATGCTGGCGAAAGTGCTGATTTAGAGGCTGTACTTGGAGCAACTTCGTTGGGAGCGATATTCATAGACTATACGGTCACTGAATCTGCTGTTGATTGTACGCTTTTACCTACAGGACCAGTTACCAATTTACCTTTGGGAGATGATCAAGTAGAAGGACCTATTGCTTTGCCAACAAGTATTTTTCCAAATGGATTTAGCTTTTTTGATAATGTTTATACAGATATTTATGTTTCTTCAAATGGTTTTGTAACTTTTGATCCTACTGCAGGTAGTGGTTGTTGTACTGGTCAATCAATTCCAGCTTTTGGTGGGATAGAAGATTTTATCGCTCTATTCTGGGAAGATTTAACTGGTACTGGTGGAACAATTGACTATTTTGAATCGGGAAATGCCTTTGTAATTGAATATGATATTCCTCACTTGAGTGGTGGAAACAATGTAGATGGTCAAATTATTATTTATGATGATGGAACCATTGTAATCAATTGTATTTCGTGTGCTTCAGATGCTGGAACACATACAAGCGGAATTGAAAACAGTGATGGAACTTTGGGGTATTTTAATTCTACTTTAACCAATGGTCAAACAACTGTTGCATTGACGGGCTGTACTACATTTACACCAAATTATGAAAGTCCTTTCTGTGATTTTATAGGATGGTACACAGACTTAAATGATACAATGAATAGCTTGATTTCGACAAATCTTACAGTAACGGTTACACCAACTACTACTACAGATTATTATGCAGTTACTCAATGTGGAGACAAAGCTTGTGTGGATACTGTGACTGTGGTGTACAATAATATTGCAATTATGGACCCTTGTACTTGTTTGGACAATGAATCATCTCCTAATTCAGGAGATGGACAATTCAGTGAGTACATTCAAATAAATTCAGGTTTTTCTGAGACTTGGACTGTTACAGCATTATCTAATGCCGATGGTTCTAATCCAGGTGGAGGATTTTATGACCCTAGCAGTACCGTTGGAAACTTAATACCGTTTCCAAGTGGCGTAACTTTTACAAATGGTCTTTTGGATGGAATAGACAATGACGGAGATGGTTCAACTGACGAAGCAGATGAAGGACAATATTATACTTTGTCTGGAATCCATGTTGACTTATTGGGTTACTCAATTTCAGTTGAAAATGAAGATGGAATCACGGCTTCAATTGGAAATACTTGCCAATATAGTGGAATTCTTAGAGTGAAATTGGGAAATGCTTTATACGTAAATCCTAATACGGCTCCAAATCAAAATTGTATCTTTACTTGGTATAAAGTAGAAGCAAGTGGTGCTTTAACCGTTGTTCAAGGACCAAGTAACGTAGGTTCTTACAACCCAACAGAAATTGGAACTTATGCAGTAGAGAAAGTTTGTGATGACGGAGTTGCTTCTTCATGCAGAAATTTTGAAGTAGATGAAATTGTAGATTGCGCGGATTGTGATTAGTCTTTAGAATGAAATTACTATTTGTAATTTAGATTTTTAAAAAATGAAATATTGGAAAGGTTGTTGTTTGAATAAAACAGCAACCTTTTTTTATTTTCCCAAATCTAGCCACTCCGTCGCCACATTCATCCTCCACGCTTCCCTTTCTTTTTTGATTTTATCTGGTGATCTTGAGTTTTACCAAAACCAACAGCCAACAGCCAATTTGAAATAAGCATTATTAAAAAATGAAATATTGGATAGATTATTGCTTTACAAACAGAATAACTGTATTTTATCAAAATACGCTTGTTTTACTGCTTTTTTTGGTAAAAATCAAGAAAAATTAACGCTTGACGACTAAATTTTTAGGTTTTTGTTTAGAATTAGCAATATTATATATTATTTTGCAAAAACCTTATAATTTAGACTGTCGGGAATGCTTGCAGTTTAAGTGAAATCAAAACTTCAAAAAATTAATTTACAATAAACTATACTTAACATTTTATGAAAAAAAGATTACTCCTAGCCATATGTATGGTGGCCCTCTGTTGTTTCAACTTAGTGGCTCAACAGAATGACAATATTTGTGATCCAGCTACAACAATTGATGCAGTTGCTGATCCAGGACAGGCTACTGTTTGTGATGATGGTAGTGACGTACCTGTATTAGCTATTCCTACAGCATCTTTACCAGATGTAGAATTTATAGTTGAAATCGACGATGTAATTGTAGACATCAATGCGGACGCTTCTATTGACCCAGCTTTATTAGTTGAAGGTGCTGAGCTTTGTGCAACCGCTTTTACTTATGATTTGGCTGAAATCAATAGCATTTTAACTACAGCCAATTCATTATGTCCAATTTTAGATTGTGACGAATTAACTGGTTTACCAGGCACAAATGTGTTAATTGCAGAATTGGTAAATGGTGATAATGATGGTGTTCCTGGATTAAATGATCTACAAGAGGCATTGGATTTTGCTGCTGTTTTTGGTGCAATTTCTTCTGTTGAAGATGCGGATACAGCTCTTACTGCTGTAAATGATCAAGTAGGGGATATTTTAGGATTTATTTGTTATGGAACATCGGCTCCAATTTGCTATACAGTTGAAAGCTGTGCTTTGATTCCTGGAAATGACAATGTTTGTGATCCTACTACTACAATTGACCCTGTAGTTGCTCCTGGACAAACAGAAATCTGTTCTGACGGAAGTGATCAGCCAGCTTTGACAGCACCTGCCGCATCTTTACCAGATGTTGAATTTATTGTGGAGGTAAATGGTGTTATTACTGATATTAATGCTGACGGAACTTTAGATCCAGCTTTGATTGCTGGTGGAGATGTTGTTTGTGCAACGGCTTTTACTTATGATTTGGCTGAAATCAATAGCATTTTAACTACAGCCAATTCATTATGTCCAATTTTGGATTGTGACGAATTAACTGGTTTGCCAGGCACAAATGTGTTAATTGGTGAATTGGTAAATGGTGATAATGATGGTGTTCCTGGATTAAATGACTTGCAAGAAGCTTTAGATTTTGCTGGTGTATTTGGAGCGATTGCCTCAGTAGCTGATGCAGATACTGCACTTACTGCCGTGAATGACCAAGTGGGTAGTATTTTAGGTTTTATATGCTACGGAACATCGGAAGCAATTTGTTTTGATGTTGTAGATTGTGCTTGCTTGGATTGTGATGATCCAACTTGTAATGTTATTACTCGTCCTTGTGATGATGGTGACGATTGTACTCTTAACGATATGGAAACTGTTTTAGGTGACGATGAATCTATCGTTTGTATTCCTTGTGCTGGTGAAGCAGGAATTGAAGGATGTACAGATCTAGGTGCTTGTAATTACAACCCTGATGCTGATTGTCTTGGAAATGCAGTATGTGATTATGGCGAAACTGAGTGTACTGATGCTTGTAATGCAATATTTGGTTGTATAGATGCAACTGCTAATAACTTTGATGCAGATGCGAATTGTGATGATGGTAGTTGTACTTTTGATTCTGGCTGTATTGATCCTACTGCTTGTAATTTTGATTCTACGGCTGTTGTTGATGATGGTTCTTGTACTAATGAAGACCCAGGAACAGGTAACACGGATATTTGTGCTGGCGATACGGAAATTTGGAATGCTGTAACTTGTACATATGATGTAGATGAAACTCAAGTTTTAGGTTGTACAGATGCAACAGCTAATAATTACAATGCAGATGCAAATTGTGATGATGAAAGTTGTATGTTTGATGTAGGCTGTATCGATCCTACTGCTTGTAACTTTGATGCAATGGCAACGGTTGACGATGGTTCTTGTGAGTTCACCTCTTGTTTAGGATGTGTAGACCCAACAGCTTGTAACTTTGATACTACTGCAACGATAGACGATGGAACTTGTATTTTACCAGATGGTTGTACAGACCAAGCTGCTTGTAATTACGATCCTGAAGCAACTTGTGATGACGGTTCTTGTGATTTGGGAAATGGAGATTGTCCTGATCCTTGTAATGTTGTTTTGGGTTGTACTTCTGCAACAGCTTGTAACTTTGATGCTGCTGCCAACTGCGATGACGATTCTTGTGATGAGCCAAATGGTTGTACAGATTTAATGGCTGATAACTATGATCCAGCAGCAACTTGTGATGATGGTTCTTGTACATTTATAATTGCACCTTGTCCAGATGATATTTCAATTGGATTGATAGAAAGAGATGGAGCATTTTATGTTATTCCAGATTGGAATACAAGTGGAATGGAAACTTATACTTGGTACGATGCTGCTGATAATGTAGTAGGTCATTTTACAGGCAATGCTTATTTCTCACCATTAGCAACAGGAGAATATACTTGTATTGTATATGATCCAGCAAATGACTGTACTCAAGAATTTGGCCCACGTTTAGCATCTGAAACAAATGGATGTTGTGAATTGGAAAGTGATAATTATGATGGTGGAAACTAGATTTACTTTATAATTTATATAAAAAATTAAGAAAGCGGTGCAACTTGTTGCACCGCTTTTTTTTGTGGGGCAAGCGCAAGGGATTGCCCATACAGTAATCCCAATTTTTGCAAATTGTGGCAATAGAATATTGTCTCAATTATAATGAATTAAAAAAATTATAGATTTTGCATGAGATGCATTATCTTAGGCACATGATTAAATTCATCTTGAAAAGAATATTTTCTGGTTTTACCGTATTGTTTGGGGTAACCATTTTGGTATTCGTATTGTTTAAGTTAATGCCCGATCCGGCTCGTTTGACGATGGGACAACGGGCAGATGTTGCCTCTATTGAAGCAACAAGGAAAGCCGAATATTTGGATGAACCTGTTCCGATACAGTTCTTGTATTACTTAAATGATTTGTCTCCTATTTCGGTTTATGAGTTTACACCCGAAAAGCAAAAGGAGTACCGATACACAAAATTATTCAGTTTAGGCGAAAAGAATGCGGTTGTTTTGAAAGCACCTTACCTTCGTCGCTCCTATCAAACTAAGAGGAGAGTTACGGAAGTATTGCTCACGGCATTGCCCACGACAGCCATACTTGCATTTGCAGCCATTACCATCGCCAGTATTTTGGGGATATTTTTTGGAATCATTGCCGCCATAAAACAGTTTTCTTGGATGGATAATTCTATTCTGGTGACGACTGTCTTAGGAATTTCGCAACCCTCCTATTTTTCTGGTGTTATACTGGGACTGGTTTTTGGTTATCTATTGGCGGATTATACTGGCTTGAGCCATACAGGTTCTTTATTTGAATTGTCGGATTCAGGAGATGAGGTTTTTCAGCCTAAAAATTTGATACTGCCTGCTCTGGCTTTGGGAATACGTCCCATTGCTATAATTACACAATTGACAAGAGGGTCGATGATAGAGGTGATGTCACAAGATTATATTAGAACAGCAAAAGCAAAAGGCGTTTCCTATTTTAATGTATTGAAAAAACATGCACTGAGAAATGCTTTGAATCCTGTCATAACTGCCGTGTCTGGTTGGTTTGCTGCGTTGCTTGCGGGTGCTTTCTTTATTGAAGTTATTTTTGATATTAAGGGACTCGGTTTTGAGACGATTAAGGCACTCCAAAATTTGGATTTTCCTGTGGTAATGGGTTCCGTTATTTTTACAGCGGCAGTGTTTATTTCAGTAAATATATTTGTGGATGTTCTTTATGGAATATTTGATCCAAGGGTATCCAATAAATAAGACCAAGGTCCTATTTTGGGATCGTAGGGACAACCTTTACGGTTATCCAAATAATAAAAGAAAGGGAAGCGCGGAGGATGAAATGGCGACGGAGAAGCTAAATTTACGAAACTACGCCCGATGCGAGTGGAAATGTATGGAATGAATTGGAACAGATGATTGGGGATAAACTTGCCACAAAGCAATTCGTAAATACGCGATTCATCGCGTCTCCCAAAACGACCAAAACCCGTTCCAATTCATTCCATACATTGCAGCGGACAGCGGGGAGACTACGAGATCGAAGATGATCCTCGCCGTCCTTAAAATGGTTAAAAGTTGAAGGTTGAAGGTTGAAAGTTATGAATTGTGTGTTTCGCAGTTGTAAATCGGACCTTATAAATATATGAGTTATTAAAGAATTTGTTTCGTGGCTTTTATTCCCTAAAGTTAATGAAGAAGAATATTGATTAATGAGAGCATTTTTAAAAGTTATAACATATTTTGCAATTGTTATTTTATTGATTTTGAATTTATTGGTTTTTTTATCTTCCCAAAATAAAAAAGCACAAGCAATTCAAGAAGAAAATAGAGAACGGGTTTTTGAGGCTGCAAGAAAGACCAATGGAGCTGAAGATATTTCGACTAAAGAACCCAAAACGGAGGATTCGATTCCAGAAGTGAAAGCGGTGGATGGCAATCAAGCGAATCCAGTTGAAGAAGAGTCTATGGAGGAGATTGTTCCAAAATCCAAAAAAGAAATAGATCCTAATTTACCAATCGAAGAACGATTAAAATTGATGGGCTTGGTGGACATTGATGAGTATATTGATGAGTTGGTGGTGGAGCTGAGATATGCAACGAACGATAACTTTATGGGGGAGGTTTTGTATGAAGATTTGGATAAATGCTTTTTGCAGAAAGAGGTTGCCGATAAATTAAAAACAGCTCAAAAATTATTGAAAAAAATCAATGCCGAATACCGTTTGGTTGTTTTTGACGGATGTCGCCCAAGAAGCGTCCAATTTAAAATGTGGGATAAGGTAAAAGGAACCGACAAGGCAAATTATGTGGCAAATCCACACAGTGGTTCTATGCACAATTATGGGGCAGCTGTAGATTTATCTATTTTGGATGAAATAGGCTACGAGTTGGATATGGGTACAGAATATGACTTTTTTGGGAAAGCAGCACAGCCTAGATACGAGGATCAATTGTTTAAAGAAGGCAAATTAAATAGGGAGCAAATAGACAACAGAAGGCTTCTGAGAAAGATCATGAAGGAGGCAGGTTTTCATGCGATAATGTCGGAATGGTGGCATTACAATGCTTTTAAAAGGAGTGAAATTAGGAAACGTTACGAAATTGTGGATTGAGAAATATCCTTTTTCTTAGTAATCCTTGTTGAATTATGGTGATTATGGTGTTTCTTAACTAACCATTAAGTTATTAAGGGTTATATTTGTAGCCAAATGACGAATAAAAATTCCAATCTTCAGATATACTTGCCTATTGCTTTTGCATTAACTATGATTGTTGGCATGCAAATTGGTTTTAAGCTGTATGAAAATCTCAAGCTAAAACTTAGCCCAGCAGAGTATTTATCCACCTATTCAGGTAACGAAACGATCAATGAAGTGCTCAACTTTATTGAGGCCAAATATGTGGATACCTTAGATAGTAAACGACTCAGTGAAAGGGTTATCAAGGAAACTTTAGAGGAGTTAGACCCTCATTCCAATTACATTACTTCAGGCGAGTTAAAGAAAGTCAATGAATCTTTGAAAGGTAGTTTTGAAGGAATTGGCATTGAGTTTTTTATTTCTAAAGACACCCTTTACGTTAGTAATGTCATCAAAGATGGTCCTTCTGAGTTAGCAGGTGTTTTGACTGGTGATAAAATTGTCCAGATTGAAGACTCTGTCATTGTTGGAAGTAAGCTGAAAACTGAAAGTGTAATTAGTTTATTGAAAGGTGAGAAAGGTTCTCCTGTCACGATTTGGGTTGCTCGTCAAAATAAATCTGAGTTGCATGAATTTACAATCATTAGAGACAAAATTCCGTATAATAGTTTGGCAGCCTCTTATATGGTAGATGATGAAATTGGGTACATCAAACTGGATCGTTTTAGTGCAACTACTTACCACGAATTTGGAACTGCCTTAGCAGAACTTACCGAAAAAGGAATAAAAAAGCTGATCTTAGATTTGCGACAAAATCCAGGTGGATATTTGGAAGCAGCAACTCAGATTGCGGATGAATTGATTAGTGGTAAAAAAATGGTGGTTTATACTGAAGGGAGAAATTATAAACGCAAAGAATATTTCTGTAAAAAATACGGATTGTTTGAAGATGGAGAATTGATTATATTGATTGACCAAGACTCTGCTTCTGCTAGTGAAATTTTAGCGGGAGCAATACAGGATTTGGACAGAGGTTTGGTTATCGGAAGGCGTTCGTTTGGAAAAGGATTGGTGCAAGAACAACACACCCTTTCTGATAAATCAGCGATTCGTCTGACGGTGGCAAGATATTATACACCAAGTGGAAGATCTATTCAGAAATTTTACGAAAAAGGAGAAGAAAATTCTTACAATAGGGAAATAAGTGAACGTTATGAAAATGGCGAGCTGTTTAATGAGGACAGCTTAAAAATGCAGGACACGACTAAATATTTTACTTTAGCGAATAGAGTTGTTTATGGTGGAGGTGGAATTGTTCCAGATATTTTTGTACCAATTGATACGAGTAAATTTAGCTCTGATTATTTACGTGCTAGGTTGAAAGTACAAGGTTTTGTCATAGAGCATTTTAGTCAGAATACTGATACATATGCGGCGATGGGAGATTTGCAAGAATACAAAAGATCTTTTAATGTAAATGCAGGAATGATTCAAGACTTTTACGATTTCCTAAATTCAATTGATTTTAAATTTAATCGTGCCAATATCGAAGAAAATATGGTTGATTTAAAAACGACCATTAAAGCTCACATTGCAAGACTTGTTTGGCAAAATCAAGGTTATTATTCTATTTTAGAACAAACAGATGAAATATTTCTGACGGCTATCAATGAAATGAAAAACCCTCAAAAAATGGCCGCTCTTTTGAAGAATGGGGAAGAGGTGAATGCTAGGTAGGGTGGAAATTGAACAATAATACTATGTCTACAAATTTATGGCCACAAGAATTACTTAAATCTAAGAGTAGTGTTACTTTACCAATAACAATTCTTAAGGAACAAGCTACATTTTTAAATGAGATGACTAAAAATGTAATAACAGCAAATGTAGTTACAAGAACTGAGGCTATTTATGATGATAATAAGAATGTGTCATCAGGTGTAGTTCATACACTTAAAATCGTTGCTCCAGCTATTGGTAATTACGATTTTCAATTAGTTAGGTTGGTTCAAAAAGAAGTAATTCTATATCCTATAACAGTGATTTCAGATTTGTTAGAAAGTAAGCAAGATGCAGAAAACCCAGATGAATTAGAAAACTGTTTAAAGAATGTATTTACTGATAAGAAAACAATTGAAGTTATTCAAAGTTTGTTGATTCAATCGAATGCATATTCTATTGAAATAAAGACCTTGTAAAAACAAAAAAAAACTAAATTTGCACAAAACTAGAAGGGTATAATGAATAAAACAAAAATAAAACTATTTGAAGTCATTGGATTGTTTGGAACAGATGATGTTTCTATTCCATTTAAGGATAATTATAAAATCCTGATAGGAGAGAATGGTTTAGGTAAAACACAGGTTTTAAATTTGTTTTATTATACTTTAACCCAAAACTTTATTAAACTTAGTGAATATAATTTCAAAAATATTAGAATTGTATTCTCTAACAATAAGACCGTTGAGATTTCTAAAAAACAAGTAGATGAACTTGTAGAGCATCCTGTAGTAAAGAACTTAATAAGTGAAGTAGGATATTCTCAATTTGTAATGCTAAGGAATAAATTTCTAGCGCATAAAATGGGAGTAGATACAATTATAGTTCCCGAATATGATGGATTTGATGGACTTTCGGCTTTGTTTCCAGAGCAAGCAGAGAAAGCTTTAAGAGAGCAAAGAGTATTTGATGCACTTGAACGGATAGAATACAAACAAACACAGACTAATGTTTTTCATTTAGATAAATGTGAGGCAGAAATAACAAATGAATTAAAGGGATTAGAAATTCTTTATTTCCCAACTTACCGAAGAGTTGAAGAAGATTTGCATAATCTTGGTTATGATGAAAAAAAAATAAGTAATAACCAAGAAAATAATCTCATTCAATTTGGAATGGGAGATGTTAAGAGAAGATTTATAAATATTCAAGAAACGATTGATAAATTGCTCAAAGAGGGGCTTGCTCAATTTACAAAAGATATACTAAATGTTGTGATTGATGATGCAGTACCTTCTGAAAATATTCTTGATGAAATTAATGAGGACGACCTTGAAATAATTTTGTCAAGAGTTGGTAAGCAATTACCAGACAGTCAAAAGGAAGCTGTAAAAAACATTGTTGCTTCTAAAGAAATTAAAAACCCTTTATCAGCTTATCTACTTCAAAAGCTTGTAGATATTTATGAAAAACAAAAAGAGATAGATAATTCTGTAAAATTTTTTAGAGATGCTTGTAATAAATACTTAATCAATAAAAGTGTTTATTATGATGAAAGTGCCATTGATATATATATTAAATCAACAAGAACGGATGATAGAATTGATTTAAAACATCTTTCATCTGGTGAAAAACAAATGGTTTCAATGTTATCAAAGGTGTATTTATCAGAAGCAGATAAGAGATTTATTATATTGTTTGATGAACCTGAACTTTCTTTGAGCATGACATGGCAAAAACAACTTTTGCCAGACATTATTAATTCAAACAAATGCGATTTCTTGTTAGCAGTCACCCATTCGCCATTCATTTTTGACAATGAATTAGACAAGTTTGCTGTTGGAATGAATGAATACGTTAAGCCCTCAAAAATTTTGGTGAAACAATGACGTATTTGGAAGAATTAAGAAGAAGTCGAGATAAGCCTCAAGTTGCTTTTACGGAATTTGCAAATTTAACAGGAAAATCTCCAGACTATTTATTCTGTTTTTTTGAAGGAAAAGACAATTCTTACTATGTTCCAAGAATAAAAAGATTCACGGAAAATTATTGCCAAATAAAATGTGGTGGAAAAGAATCTGTACTTGCGGTTTATGATTTGATAACAGGGAAAGAGGAATATGAAAAATACAAATTAGGTTTTTTCATTGATAGAGATTTTAATCAACCCATTGGAACTCGTACTCCGCCAATTTTTGAGACACCTTGTTACTCTGTTGAGAATCTATATGTATCGTTAAGTGTATTCAAGGAAATACTAACGAATGAATTTCATCTTTCTGAAGTTTCAGATCCAAATTTTAATAAGTTGTCCGAGTTGTATGAACAAAGGCAAGCAGAGTTTCATCAAGCAGTATTGCTTTTTAATGCTTGGTATTGCTGCTTAATTGAAAAGAAAGAAGCAGAAAATATTAAAACAGGTGCAACTTTAGGGGATAAGTTTCCTAAAATTTTTATTGAATTTAACTTAAATGAAATTTCGCCAAATTATGATTTTCAAAAAATAAAGGAAGAGTTTCCAGATGCAATAGAAGTAGATTTTGCAAAAATAGAAAAGAAAATGCAACTATTTCAGACGTTAGAAATGCATAAAGAATTTCGAGGGAAATATGAACTAGAATTTTTGGTTACAATGATAAAGGAAATTTTAAGTGATTCTAGAACTGTAAAAAGCGTAGTCGATTTAAAGATTAAATTCGCCTTTGGGGATGGTAGTGGTTTAAACCATGAGCAGGCATTAAATATTTTTTCGGCATATGCTGAAACTCCTCAAAGCTTGGAAGACTACTTGAAAGCAGTTGTAATGGATAAGAACACTATATAGCAGTAAATACAAATGTTAGTCCTTCGTTGTTAGGTTATAGATTCCCAATCAAGTTGGGAATGACGGAGAGAGTAGATCACCCCCCAACAAACTCCCCCAAAACCCCATCAATCATCTCAGTCTGACCGAAAAAGGAAAGTAGCTTCAACAAAACCTGCTCCAATAAAGAATCGGGGCATGAGGCTCCGCTTGTAATGATGATTTTTAAATGTTCCTTTTTAGGTAGATAATCGAACGTTGTTTTTTCTTGATGTGAATGCAGATCGAAATGACTGATTTCTTTTTCTGAAATGATTTTGTGTTGATCTGAAATGAAAAAAGTTGGAAATTTACTTTCGCACAATTCCACCAAATGAGAAGTGTTGCTGCTATTATAGCCTCCAATAACAAAAGCTAAATCTACTGATTCTTCTAACAAAGCAAGCGTTGATTGTTGGTTGTCATTGGTGGCATAACAGAGGGTGTCGCGGGTATCGGCAAAATGATTGGCGATGTTTGCTAAGTCGTATTTTTCTTCTAAAACTGTTTTGATAAATGCAGCTATTTCCTGAGTCTCTGAAGCGAGCATGGTTGTTTGATTGACAACGCCTATTTTACTAAAATGCTTATTGGGATCAAATCCGTCCGAATAACGGTTTTTAAACAACTTATAGAAATCTTCAACAGGTCTTTTTTCTAAAATGATTTCAGCTAAAAGCCTAGCCTCCTCAATATTTTTAATGATTAGGGTGGGGGCTTTGTCCGTACTGTGTGAGAAAGTAGCTTTTGTTTCTTCATGTGAGGGTTTGCCGTGAACGATGATGCTGTGATCTTTTTCTCCCAATTTTCCAGCCCGTTTCCACACCTTTTCGACGAAGGGGCAAGTCGTATCAAAAGTAGTAAAATCTATGTTTTTTGATTTTAGCAATTCTTTGGTTTCTAAGCTGGTTCCAAATGCTGGAATCAATACAATATCGTCTTCGTTGATTTCTTTCCATGGAATGAGTTGTTCACCTTTGGTAGTCAGTATAAATTGAACGCCTCTAGCATTTAAATCTTCATTTACATTTGGATTGTGAATCATTTCACTCAAAAAGAAAATCCTTTTATTGGGATATTGCTCAATCGTTTTATAGGCAATTTCAATGGCATTTTCTACGCCATAACAAAAGCCAAAATGACGAGCAAAATAGAAAGATACTGGACCAAAACTCAATACAGAAGGGCTGAAATCCTTTTTACGAGGATCTTCATTTTTCCTAAAAGATTTTATTTTAGAAACAATTTTACTACGATAATAAGAAGGTACTTCAAAGCTTTTCATGCAAACTGTTTAAGTGTCATTTTATAATACAACACAATAACGCACTAATCAGTTTGCGAATTGGCTTCAGAGTCAGAAATTACTTCTTCGTTATTAGCTTCTGGACCACTATTAACTTCTTCTGGTCCATTGCTAACTTCTTCTGGTTCAACATTTGCCTCTTTTGGTCCGCCATTTGCGTCTTCTATCACTTTTTTGGCAAGATTAGAAATTAAACGAAGTTGCTGTTCTCTAGTCAAAATGGTATTGTCGATCAAAATGGCATCATTGGCTTTGTAAAGAGGACTTTCTTCTCGGTGCGTATCAATATGATCGCGATGGTCAAGATTTTGTTTTACCTCGTCTATAGTGATCGAAATGCCTTTCTCTAGCATTTCCATATGGCGTCTTTGTGCTCTAATTTCGACATCAGCTGTAATGAATAATTTTAACTCTGCATCAGTAAATACAACCGTTCCAATGTCCCTTCCATCCATCACAATGCCTCTTTCAAGACCCATTTCCTTTTGTTGCTTAACCAAAAATTCCCGCACCCCTTTAATGGTACTTACTTCACTTACAACCCTAGAAATTTTTGGAGAGCGAATCAACTCTTCCACATTTCTATCATTGAGATAGGTTTCAACCCTTCCAAGAATTTCGTTTTGCTTGAAGCGTATTTGAATTTTTTCAAGTGCTGGAACAACTGCGTTTTGATCTTTGATATCGATGTTTTCATCCAATAGATACAAGGTAACCGCACGATACATAGCACCACTATCAATATAGATGTAATTTAACTCTTTCGCTAAATCTTTGGCAAGTGTGCTTTTACCACAAGAGGAATATCCATCAACAGCAATGATTATTTTTTTATCCATTTGCCGCAAAGATAGGATTTATATGTAGCTATACATAAATAATCGCCATTTTTGATGCAGCTAATTTTTTGATAATACATGGCATTTTCCTGCCTTGTCTCTATCTCTTGCAATGAAAAACTCATGCTTTGTTCCCTCTTAATCCATTCTAAATTCTTAACAAAAAATATTTAGACTCGTCTAAATATTTTTAGAAAAACCAAAAAAAAACTATATTTGGGGAGATGAGTCAAAAGAACATTAGTACAACGGAAGAAAACTATCTCAAAGCCATTTATAAATTGTCTGAGAGAATCAGTGAAATTAGTTATGTTTCAACCAATTCTATAGCGGATGAAATGCAGACCAAAGCGGCTTCGGTAACGGATATGGTAAAACGATTGTCGGAAAAAACTTTGCTTAATTATGTGCCTTATAAGGGAGTGCAATTGAGTGCCTCTGGAAAAACAATAGCGACAGATTTAATCCGAAAGCATCGGTTGTGGGAAGTTTTTTTAGTGGAAAAATTGGATTTTACTTGGGCGGAAGTTCATCCAATCGCTGAACAGTTGGAGCATATTAAATCTGACGAATTGGTTCATCGCTTAGATTCCTTTTTAGAATATCCAAAATATGATCCACACGGCGATCCCATTCCAGACAAAGATGGGAAGTTTAGGGCAAAACCAGATAAATTACTTTCTGATTTAGCAATAAATGATACTGGAATTATTGTCGGAGTAAAAATTCACAGCCCACAATTTTTAGAGTATTTAGATTCTAAAAAACTAGTCTTGGGAACAAAAGTAGAAATCACAGAGTTCATAGAATTTGATCAATCTATGATTGTAAAGATTGGGAATCAACCCTCTTTTAATGTCTCCAGTAAAATTTGTAAAAACTTATACATCCAAATGGAGGAGGAAGTATAAAAAATAAGTCAATGAATAGTTTATAAAATAAGTGTCCATTTATTTTTGAGACTGAGAACTGATTATTTTAATACTTTTTATTCAATATTTACACTATGTACCTACAATCCGTTTTAACAGAAGCCATGACAATTGATTATAAATCCATTTTAGCTTTTGTCGTTATTTTGATCATTACCTTTATCCTTGCCCGTTGGTTTAACCGCTTTTTTAGGCGTTTTGTTTTGGAGTCAAGCACGGTTTTGGAGAATGATCCAACGAATTATCATTTTATACGACACATAGTCATCGCAATGATTTATATTGTTGGATGCTCATTGGCAATTAACGTAGTTCCTTCTTTACGATCCCTGTCAAATTCGCTTTTAGCTGGTGCAAGTATTTTGGCAGTTGCAGTAGGTTTTGCCTCGCAAAAAGCTTTTTCAAATATAATCAGCGGAATGTTTTTGGTCATTTTTAAGCCCTTTAGAGTGAATCAAACAATAAGTATTGGAAAAGATATTGCTGGTAAAGTTGAAGACATATCATTGCGACACACGGTATTGATAAATGCTGAAAATAAAAGAATCATACTTCCCAATGCATTTGTAAGTGATGCCGTAGTCGTTAACTCCAGTGCGGTCGATGAAAAAATTTGTCGATATTTTGAAATTCGAATTGCCTATGATTCTGATTTGGACAAAGCCATTCAGATTATAAGAGAAGAAGCTATAAAACATCCATTGTGTATTGACAATCGAACCGAGCAAGAGATAGAAGAAGACGTACCGCAGGTTAAATGCAGAGTTGTAGCATTAGAAGATTTAGGACTTAGACTTCGAGCTTGGGCGTGGACAAAATCTAATGGTGATGGTTTTATTTTGAATTGCGATTTGAATAAAACAGTTGTCGAAATATTTAGAAAAGAAGCAATTAATATTCCTGTTGGTCTAATTAGTACAATTGTTTAATTCAGATGTATTTATCACCTATATAACTTGCAGTGGTCTGATTTTTGTCTCAAAGAATTGCGATGTTTTTCTTTTTTGGACGGAACATGTAATCTTCCGTTTCTAGTTGTCTCCCCGCTTTACTCTGCAAGTCCTCGCCTTGCCTTTATACTTTATTTAGTACTAAAATTCACAGTTGCAAGAATCTACAGAACTCACTCGTTAATAATGCGTTTGTGGCTGTGGGCTTTCCGTTGCAATCGGGCGTATTTTCGCAAATTTGGCTGCGCTGTCGTAGAGTTTTTCCTCCGCGCTTCCCTTTTTTTAGATACTGGCTTACTTATTTTTTGCAAACTTGTCTTTAGATTTAACGAGTATCTTAATTGATTGAAAACCAAAGTTTTAATATAGGTTTTTGTTTCGAGCATGGAAAGGATTTTTCTCGAAAAAAGTTCTTATAAATCCTAAAAATCAACCATTCCTGTATTTGAATGGTGCAGATTGTTGAGCGAACTTTGAAGTGAAGTTAAAAACTAATAATTTATTTAACGGAAACTTTAAAACCATGACAACTCAAAATATATTTCTCACAGGTGGAACTGGCTTTATAGGTAAAGAGTTAATAAAAGGACTATTAAAGCAAGAGCACACAATCTATTTGTTGATACGTTCTGGAATAAAGGCCAGTGCTCAATTGCGATTTCATCAGTTGTTAAATGAATTTCCTGTTAATTCAAGAAAACAATTAAAATTAATAGAGGGAGATGTTAGTCTAAAACATTTTGGATTGTCAGAAAAAGCTTTTCAATCATTAGCAGAAAAGATAAATTGTATCTACCATTCAGCAGCTAGTGTTCAATTAACTGCTCCTTTAGAAGAAGTGAGAAGCATCAATGTGAAAGGCACACAAACTGTTTTGGAATTGGCATATTTAGCTGCAAAAACCCATTTCAATAGATTAAATTATATCAGTACTGCCTATGTCGCTGGTAAACGTTCAGGGATTATTTACGAGAATGAGCTTGATTGTAAACAGACATTCAACAACAATTATGAACAAGCCAAGTTTGAAGCGGAATTGTTAGTAGAGCAAGCGAAACAAGATTTGCCAATTTGCATTTATCGCCCAAGTATGGTGATGGGGCATTCAGAAACAGGATGGACTTCAGCTTTCAATGTTTTGTATGGACCAATTAAGATGGGTTATTTTGGTAATCTGCCTTTTGTTCCTGGGTGCAGCCAATCAAAAATTGATGCCATTCCAATAAACTATGTAAGTGATTCTATTTTGCATTTATCTCAATTAGCGGAACACGTGAATGGAAAAACATTTCATATAACCGTGGGTTTGGATAGGAGTATTTCAGTAAAAGAATTACTAAGCCTGGCAAGTAAAAACTTGATACATCTGGTAGAAGAATATAGTTTACACAATCCCATAAAAAAGCCATTGATGATTCATCCACAAATTTTCAAAGGCTTATCTCAGATAATATATCATACAGCTAGTGGTGAGCGCAAAGCCAAATTGCACAAGCTACTTACCTATGTAAACTATACCCTTTATTACAAAGAATTTGATAATAGTGAAGCAAAAAAATATCTAGTATCCACAGGAGTAAATGCTCCTCGTCTACAAGATTATATTGATGTTATTTGTAGGTATGCCGTTGAGCACCATTTTGGAAAGGCAGAAGGTCCACAGGATGTTTATCATAGGAGTTGGTTGAGTAAAAAATCTAATCCTTTTATAGAAAAAAAGATGTATCAAAGAGTAGCAGACTAAGGCTATAAACTTAGTAGAGGTTGGTTTAGTTGCCCAAAAACAGGCAAAGCCTTCTCTGATTTGACTACTCTTTATTTGAATAGAGCAAATATAATTTAAATTTGAAATAAAAAATAAAAAACTTATAGTTATGAAAACAAAAATAATTCTAATTGCGTTTATGCTGCTTTTTTTATCTGCCAATAACCATCTTAATGCACAAGGCTATCCAGCCTCCCCAAGTGAAATTGGAATAATTGGTGCTGGATTAACGTACAGCGACCTTACTCCTTATGGTTCAACTGGTACAGTTTACCTCAATACAGGAGTCTATGAAATGATAGACTTTCAAAATGCCAATATTGTCATTAATGGTCCTAATGTTGTATTGAAAAAATGTAGGATTTTATGGGATGGAAATGGAAATGCTGCGATACGAAACTATAGCCACCATATAGGATTGATTATTGAAGATTCTGAAATTAATGGACAAGAAAATGCAGATGCGGCGGCTATCTTTTTTAGACACTACAAGCTTATTCGGACTTGGGTACACAACATTGGCAATGATGGTGTAAAAGCAAATGGTGATGTTACTATTCACCGTTGTTGGATTGGTCCTTTGACACAATCTAGCGCAAACTCTCACAATGATTGCTTGCAAATAGATAATAATTCTTATGATGCACCTGTTGTGGTTACTTGTTCTGTGTTTGAAGGCAAACTAGTAAATGGCCAAAACATCAATGTTAATTGTTTGCGTTTTGGTAATAGTGGTCCCAATGGTATTGATGTTGTCGCTGTTGGGAATAAACTAATTGGAGCTGGGTATCAATTAAGTGTCTCTAGTTTAGCAAATCAAAGTTTTAAAGTAAAGGATAATTACTTTGAATCTGATTGGACTTATGGACCTGTTTATCCTACTACACCTGTCAACTATGATTGGAGTAATAATAAAGACTCTAATGGCAATCTTATTTCTGTGCCGAATACTAGTGTTACTTCTGGCACGAGTGGTTCTATTCCTAATATTTCTTATCAGACTTGTGATTGTGGGGGGTGCTGTAATAGAACAAGCGATTTTGCTAGTACTGTCGGAAAGCCAGCTTTTCAACAATTTGTACAATTTATTTCTAAAGAATCCAAAGGTAATCTTAAAAACTTACAACATACTTATATCGAACATGAGGATGAATTAAATACCATGTTAACTTCTGATGATCCACAATATTATAAAGTGCAATCATACCTAAAAGAGTTGAGACCAATAGTTGTTGTTTTAATGCGTGATGCTTTTTTTCATAGAACTGCTTCTACCATTAGCAATAGGGACTTAGACAAATTTAATGCTTTTTTATTAGAGCTTTCCAATGCAACTAAAAATAAGGAATTGTATAATTCTATTGAGGCAATTAGAGCAAGCTTATTTGTTATGGAGAACAAGCCAGTTCAGCAAGCTTTGATTGACTTAGACCAAGCTGATTTATCTGAAAACATTGCTGCCAAAAACTTAGTGTCACCATTAGTTTTAGACGAGGGAATAAGCTTCCAATTGATACACAATACCAATATTATTCCTAAGCTAATGTATACTAGCCAAGAGACAGGTAAGCTTCAAATTCAAGTATTTGACATTAATGGAAAATTGGTGAAAACTATTTTATCGAATTCCCAAATAAATAAAGGTCAGGGACAAGAACAAATAGATACTCGAGATTTTGAAAATGGAATCTATTTGATACAAGCTGTATTTACTGGTAAGCAAGGTCCTCAAGAATATTCTGGTAAGTTGGTTGTGTCTAACTAATCTTTTGATAAGAATCTATATTGCCCAATTGGACAATATGGATTCTTCTTCACCTTCAAAAACTAAAATCATGTTTCCGAATCCCGAAATTTTAGGCATACCACTTGAATGGTATTCGCTTTGGCAATGGACAGCAATTTTGACGACTATCTGTTTTGGTCTTTGGTATTATGTCTATCGACTTGCTGAAAAAATTGTTTTACCCAAGTTGGGTATACTGATTCTTTCTTTTTTAGTGATCGGATATTTAGGAGCTAGAACATTTTCTATTTTATTTGAATTTACAGAAACAGGTAATTGGCTTGAGCTTTCTGTAATATGGCAAAACATTGGGGATGGACGTTTGCGCTGGTATGGTGCTTTGCTTTTCCTGCTATTGTTTTTACCCTTGACAGCAAAATTGTTTAGAATAAAAAAGCTCACTCCTTTCCTAGATGCAATGGCACTAAATCTATGTTTGTTTAATGCTATTGTAAAACAAGCTTGTTTGTTCTCAGGAGATGGTTGTTATGGCATCTATACTAATTCTGTTTTCGGAATGTATTTTCCTTATGGTTATGCTCCAAATATATTGCCTGTTCATCCTACTCCATTGTACGACAGTCTTTTTCATTTTTTGTTTTTTGTTGGATTAGTGTGGTGGAATAAAAGAAAATTTTTTAATGGACAAACAGCTATTGCCTTTTTTTCAGGAACGGCTATTTTCAATATAATGCTCGAATTTATTCGCAGCAATCCCGAACTGGCAATGGGCTTGAACCTTTCTCAATTTACCTATATACTTATTCTTTTAGTTACAATAAGTTACTATTTAATTATTGCTAAAAAGCAGGAGAAAGAAACCATTGGTATCACGCAAATAGACATTTGACTGAACTTTGCGTTAGGGATGGTACTTCGACTTAGTACAGCGTAAAATAAATAATGACCGTTTTGGACCGAATCGTCGGACCGCAGTCTTTTTGCCCTATACTGAATCTCGTACTCAGTCGGTAGCCGATGCTATTGGTAGCCCTGCTACCAGCTTCCGTGCGCCCAAATAACTAAACCTAATTTTTTATAACATTTAATTGAAAAAATAATGAAGAATTTAATTTATAAAAGCAGTTTTTTTTCTAGTATTTTTTTATTATTTATAAGCATAAATATTCAAATCTTTGCTATTAACTCTACAAATTGTACAGGCATACAAACCTATGAAGCTGAAAATGCGACATTAACTGGAACAAATATACAAACAAGTACTAGTGGTTATTCGGGAAGCGGATATGTTTCTGGCTTTGACAATACTGACGATAAAGTTAGTTTTCAAGTAGCAGTAAATGCAGCAGGGAACTATCCCATGACCATTCGTTATGCTGCTTCATCAGAAAAACAAAATTATATTTATGTAAATGGCACATTGGTGGAGACAGTCCTATTTCCAGCAAGCACACAATTCACAGAAATAGCTGCTCTTGATTTAACTTTAAATGCAGGGGCAAACACCGTTGAAATTGTAAAATATTGGGGTTGGTTTGATTTGGATTATATTAAAATCGACTGTGCAGGCACTCCTGTACCAGATCCTAATTTTTGTAATATTGGGACAAATTTTTGGGACATTCGCTGGGGTAATACTTATAGTGATAGTTTCCAACCAAATGTAAATTTTGCAACAACAAACAATCCTTGGAATTCAACTTTCCTTCAAGAGACTTCTATATATGAATTCTATCGGTTTATGGATTGGGGACCTGTTAATCGGAGTACAGTAGCTTCTTGGAATGATAGAATCAGCCCAAGTTCTAACCAGACACAGGGAGTTGCTTATGAATGGCAAATTGATTTATGTAATCGTCAAAATAAAGATATGTGGATTTGTATTCCTCACTTAGCAAATGACAACTATATCCAGCAATTGGCCACACTAATCAAAAATAACTTAAACCCTAATTTGAAATGTTATATTGAATATTCAAATGAAACTTGGAATGGCATTTTTGATCAAGCATTCTATGCTTATGATCAAGCACAGATTTTGGGGTTACCAAATTATGTCAATGTAAATGGTTCATTGGTTGCTACCACTGCTACTGATCCTTGGGAGGCAGCTTTCTTGTATCAGGTAATTGGTGCCATCAATGTTTGGGAAAATTTTGAGCTAGTATTTGGCAGCGATATGGATACACGAATCAACAAGGTGCTGGCTGGCTGGCAAGGCAACTCTTGGTTGGCTGCAAGACATTTAGCTATACTAGATGATCCCAACTGGAATCCATCAGGTATTGAACCAGATTCGTATTCTGTGGGGGCTTATGCTGGTCATAATGTGGATGGCAATACATCACAAACTTTTCCAGATCTCATTGAGGATATATATGTTCAAAGAAGCAATAATTTGCAGGTCAAAAATTTACTTGCAGGAAGATGTTATGAATATACTTGTTATGAAGGTGGACAACACATTGCAGATTATTCAACTTCGGCTGGCAACAATTCTGATATAGCGAACAGAGATCCACAAATGTATAATTTTTATACCTTATGGTTAGATGCCAATAAAGATGTATTTGATCATGTGGCTCATTATTGTCATACTGGTGGATTTGCTTCCGTAGGTAGCTGGGGAGCGAAAGAATATACAGGTCAACCCAACATTCAGGCACATAAATATCGTGCGATTTTGGATTGGACCAATAACAGCAATGGAAATTGTCCTGGTCCTGTTTGTAGTGGAACTACTTGTAATAGTGTAGCCGCTCGAACACTTGGTTTGGGAACAGCTCAAAAACTATCTTCCTTTCTTTTAAATGATATGGATCATAATTTAAAAAACATCCAAAATCTTTACATCCAAAACCAATATGAAATTAATAAGGTGTTTGATGAAAAGAGAAATGACAATGGCAAAATAAAAGAACTGCTACAAGAGTTAAAGCCAACTGTAATTCAATTAACTAAAAATGCTTTTTTAAATAATTCTTCTGCTACTATTACAACTGATCACATAAACCAATTTGGTGAGTTTTTAATCGAACTAGAATTTTTAGTGGAAAATAAATCTTTGAAGGAAAATATAGCACAAGTTCGCAATTCTATATGTGTTATGGAAAACAAAGATGTAAAGGAAGCACTAAATGCATTGGGTAGGGCAAAACTAAACGCTTGTAAATCTCAAAATGCCAAAACAGTAGATTGTACCAATGTACATGTAACGGGTTTAAGTAGTAGCAATATAAGCTCAAATTCGGCAACAATATCGTGGACAGCAATATCGGCAGCGACTGGTTATAATGCCGAATATAAACCGATTGGCGGCTCTTGGTCTACCGCAGAGTCTAATACCCCATCCAACTCATTGAATCTATCAGGATTAAGTGCCTCAACAGATTATGAATGGAGAGTGAGAGCATTTTGTCCATCGGGAAATACCACTTTTTTCTATGAATATTTTACGACAAGTAATAACCCACAAACTAATGTTTGCCAATCCGATGGGAAATGTGTTCCTTATAATAGTGAAGGACCTTGGAACAGCCCTATCTGTGACAATCCGCCTATTCATTCCAATTCAGGAACATTCATAAGTGCAATAGCAGATAATAATTTACCTTTAACATCAGACCGTAACCAATATGCAATTGCTGTATTCTTATCTGACAACAATACACCACGAGCCAATGTACAACTAAGTAACTTTTTTAGCTATTATGATAACGGAGACGATTCCAGAGTGTCACCTGGATCTGGATCGCTCATATCAGATGTACCGATCCCTGCAAATGCAGAGGCAGGTGTTGGAACAGATGGACAGATTATTTTTTGGGACCCAGTTGAAGGTGTTGAGTGGGGTTTTTGGCAATTCAAGAAAGTTAATGGAAACTATATGGCAACCAATGGATATCGCTACCACACAACCCAAGAATACAATGGCCGTTTTGCAGATGGTTTGGCTGGCAGAGGTGCCGGAACTACCTATTTTTCTGGTCTGGTTCGCAAATGGGAAATTGAACAAGGGCATATTGATCATGCCTTGTCTTTTGCTTATGAATATCCGTCAGCACAGCATGTTTATCCCGCATCAAAATCAGATGGATCGGGTGTTAATGGAACAGATTTACCAGAAGGAACAAGACTGCAACTCGATCCAACTTTAACTGAATCAGATTTTAATAACTGGGGACTCAATGGACCAGCGAAAATTATTGCAAAAGCATTGCAAGAGTATGGTATGATTGTGATTGATAAAAGTGGTTCATCTAAAATATACCTTGAAGATCAAACTACAGCAAATTGGGGACCTGATGTAGATCGAAATATACTGAACAATATACCTTGGAATCAGTTTAGGGTTTTGGAAGTGGAGAGTACTGCTACAGGTTGTGGAACTACATGCAATAGTGCAGCTGCTCGAACACTTGGTTTGAGAACAGCTCAAAAACTATCTTCCTTTCTTTTAAATGATATGGATCATAATTTAAAAAACATTCAAAGTCTTTATATTAAAAATCAATATGAAATTAATAGGGTTTTCGATGATTCCAGAAATGACAATGCCAAAATAAAAGAACTATTACAAGAGTTAAAGCCAACGGTAATTCAATTGATTAAAAATGCTTTTTTGAATAAATCTTCTGCCATCATTAGTACAGATCACATAAACCAATTTAGTGAGTTTTTATTCGAACTAGAATTTTTAGTGCAAAATAAATCTTTGAAGGAAAGTATAGCACAAATTCGCAATTCTATATGTGTTATGGAAAACAAAGACATAAAGGAAGCACTAATTGCAATGGACAAAACAAAACCAAATGCCTGTAAATCTGAAAATACAAACACCTTTGATTCAGATATTATAACATTTAAATTGGTTAATTCAGTAGATCAAACATCAATACTCTATTACAATGTGGCAACACCAGGAACACTGCAAATTCAATTATTTAACCTAAATGGAAAATTAATTCAAACGATTGCTAACAATAAGATTACGAATAAAGGTTCCTATCAACAAAAGATTGAGATGAACCAATTTAATACTGGAATATATTTTATCCGAACTATTTATAGCCATCAAAATGGACAAGAATACTTCTCAGAAAAAATTATTGGAGGTCAATATTAATATCCATTTCAAAAAATAATTTTCTCATTTGAGACTGTCTGTCTTTGTCACACACATTCTCTGTAAATATTTTTGGCTCATGAAAGGATTTAGTGGAAACGTTGTTGGTCTTTGGCTATTGGCTGTTGGCTATTGGTCAAAAGCCAAGTGCCAAAAGCCAAGTGCCAAAAGCTAAAAGCCAAAAGCCAAAAGCCAAAAGCTTTTCCAATAAATTCCTCCATGAGCCATATTTTTTTACCAAACTCAAAATTATGAAACTCAAAAATAAGTTTTTGTTAATGATTTTCTTGTTGACAATTTCCATATCGGGATTTGGGCAAACACCTTGTTTGACCCATCAAAGTCTCTTAGCCAATAGAAATGGATTTGCTCAAGATGTAACAGGTGCTGGGAATAATGGCACTTTTCATGAAGTAACGAACAATAATGATTCAGGTCCTGGATCTTTAAGGGATGCCGTATCTCAAAATGGTCGATGGATCGTTTTTTCTCCCAATTTAAATAATCAAACCATTAATTTGCAATCTGTCTTGAAAGTAAAATGCAACACAACAATTGATGGTAGATGTTCTTCTGTGAAAATTTCGGGTGCCACCATGAAGTTAAAAAATGCGCACAATGTAATTGTAACAGGACTTACCTTTAACAATTATAGTTTCAATGCTGACATAGATTTGGTGCAAGTATTAAATAGCGATTTAACATGGTTCCATCACAATGAATTTTACAGTAGAGATAATGATGGTGATGGTGATATTGATGGTGATGGTCAATTGGATATAACATTTTGGGGGAGCAGTAGTTCACAATGTGGCAATCCTTATTCAAATGGAACTCCAGCAGAAAGCAGACATACAGTTGACCACAATCAATTTTACAATGGGAACAAATGCCAATTGATTGGAAATTTTTCTGGCAATGCGCATAAAGACAAAATTTATGCAACTGTTCACCATAATTTAGCTGATTTCCAAAATAGTGCCAGTTTTCGATTTCCATTGGTTAAAGGTGCTAAAGTGCATTTGTATAATAACTATATATTGAATTGGACTGGAAGTGCAGTAACAGTTGTTCAAGAAGAATATGCGGGAGATGAGCCATATGATATACTGGACTCTCACTTGTACTCTGAAAAAAATTTATATAGTGATACTAGTCGCAATGCAATAGGAATTAGAGCACAGTGTTACGATTGCGATATCAATCTCAATCCCAATCCCACAACCGTAAGGTATTATGAAGCAGGAAATGAATACAATTTACCAAATGGAACTGAAATGGATGATGAGGTTTGTGCCAATGTTTCAAATAGCAATTGTGGGTTAACTATCAATGATGTTTTTCATCCGTCAAATGTTATTCCATCATTAAGTGGCAAACAAACAGAAACTTACAATTATGTCCTTGATTCCCCAAGTGCTGCACAAAGTATAGCATTAAATATTTCTGGAGACATAAATACAGCTTCTGAATGGAATGCTATTCATAATTGTGGATGTAATGGGTGTAATAGAGGAATTGTACAATCGATGGGTGCTACAACTGCCCAAAATCTTGCATTATTTACGGCAAAAACGTTTGAAAACAACATCAAAGATATTCAGCACTTATACGTTAGAAACGAAAAAGAGCTTAATGAAATTTTTCAATCCGAAAATGTTAAATATAATCAAGTTCAGACTTCATTGAATAAATTAAAACCCATTGTAATTTCGCTTTTGAGAAATACATTTTTAGACAATAAATCTGTTGCCATAACTTCTAAACAACTGAATCAAATTGACAATTTCTTATTTGATTTAAGTAAAATAGTTCGTGGAGAAGAATTAAAGGAATCCATAAAAATCATTCGTGGTGGTCTATGTGTAATGGAAAACAAACCTCTCAAAAAAGCCTTGGTGGATTTGGATAATTCTTTTTCAAATGACTGTGACAATATTCAATTATATACTTACGATAATTTGAATAATGAACCTATTGAATTCAGCTTAACTCAATCTCTAAAAAATACTCCTGTTTTACATTATTCCATTGCTTTAGAAGGACACATGTTGATTCAATTATTTGATTCCAATGGTCGTTTGGCTAGAACTATTTTGAAAAATGAAATAGTTGGTAAAGGGTCAAATAAAACAATAATTGATCTAGTAAATTTAAATCAAGGAGTATATGTTTTGAAGGTAGTCTTTACTAGTGAACTAGGAGAAACTTGTTTTTCGGATAATGTGATTGCAATTCATTAATTGTTTATAAAAATTTAATTCAACCACATACTATAACAATATTTTACTTGTGAGTAATCAGACTCAAAGAATATATAATAATTCTTTCGAGTTCTGATTATTCTTATTCCTAATTTTAAATTTTTTGTACTATGTTACCTAACCCAGAAATATTTGGCATCCAATTTTATGGTATTCCCTATGGCAGTGGATCGCCATTATCGTTACCATCTCATTTGCCTTATGGTCAAATTTATTGCTAATAGTTCCAAGCTTGTTATTATTAGGCTATATGGGTGCAAGGCTGTTTTCTTACATAGATAATATAACAGATACAGGTGAGGTAATATTGCCATCGAATTTATAAGAAGAAATCCTGACATCGCTTTGGGCTTAACTTTGTCTCAACTGACCTATATTCTATTTCTTGCTATTAGCCTCCTATATTACTAACAATTTAAGAAACATCAATTGAATACCTATGTTACTATTTTATCTCCTAAAGACGATATGAAATAAATATTATGAAAAAATCATGGATTCCTACACAACCACTTTCAGGAAGTACTTTTCAAGACTATTTTTCTTTATTGAGAACCAATAAATTTGACATTGCCCCAAAGTACTTGTCGAGAGTTTTATACACCAGTTTGGTTTCTGCTTTGGCAACCACACCTTTGAGCAAATTTGAAAAAGCATTGAGGCAAAAAAGCATTGAGGAACACAGTATAGCTCAAGCTCCTGTTTTTATCATTGGTCACTGGAGAAGTGGTACTACTTTTTTGCATTATCTAATGTCTAAAGACACAAATTTTGGCTATCTTAGTAATGCACAAGCTTTTTGTCCTGGCTATATGTTTTATCATCTGCCCAAACTGATAAAAAAAATAATTGGATTGCATTTACCCTGCAAGAGACCAATGGATGATATAAAGATCACACTCGATAATCCACAAGAAGAAGAGTTTGCTCTAGTAAATATGTCTGGACAAAGTTGTTATCATTGGTGGACATTTCCCAAAAAGATGAAAGAGTATTTTGAGAAATATGTGCTGCTTAAAAACTTGACAGCTCAGGAATATCAACAATTTAAACAAACGTATTTGAGCTTAATGAAAAAAACAAGTTTGGTAAATACATCTAAAAGACTATTGATCAAAAATCCTGTTAATACAGGACGTATTCCCTTGCTTTTAGAATTGTTTCCCAATGCACAATTTATCTACTTACACCGAGAGCCTTTAGAAGTGTATCATTCTACTTTAAAATTGCATACCAAACTATTAGAGTGTTTTTCATTTCAGCATTTTGATAGAAAAGAAATTGAACAAAATACAATAACATTTCACCAAAAATTATTACAAAAATATGAGCAAGATAAATTGCTTATTCCCTCGATAAATTTAGTAGAAATTGACTTTAAATCTTTAACTACAGCTCCTCTAGAAATAAGTAAACATATATACAATAGCTTGAACATACCTGATTTTGAAAATGCATTTAATGCATTCAAATACTTTGTTGATACACAAAAAAATTACCAAAAGGATACTTATATAACGAATCCAGTTTTGGAAAAGGCATTGCTAAATACGATTATGCAATACAAAAATGAACTTAAAACAGCAATTTAAAAATGAATAAGGTCTTTTAATTCACTAATTTTAACAAGCTTTTTTCTAAACTATAATTGAATTAAATCAATGAAAATCAATTACTTATGATAACGTTTATTGTATTTACCCTTTATTAGATTTATAATTTTTGACAAAGTGTGTCTTTGCTTAAGCTAGATACTCGCCTTAATATTGCAGTATCGAATTATTTATTTAACCTTAAACTAAAAAGTTATGAAAATCTGGAAACTTCAAACTTTAAACCATTGCTCTCAGAAAAAGTCAATATACCCATTAATGATCTTAATGATAGTACTTTTTACAACCCTAAATGCCAAAGCCAATAGATTTGAAGCAGAATTGGCAACTTTAGTGGGTGTTAGTACTTCTAATGTTGATGCTGGTTACTCTGGCACTGGTTATATTAATCAAGAAACTTTTAATGAAGCGGGAGACAAAATTGTTTTTAATGTGGCTACTAATAAGACAGGGCTTTATACCATCAAAATCGGTTATTTGGCAGGGGAGGACAAACTAAATTATGTCACCATTAATGGGACACAAAATCTAATTAATTTTACTGGGACAAATTCCTCTTGGGATACTTTTGAATTAGAATCAATGTCATTAAATAATGGAAACAATACCATTGAAATTGAGATACATTGGGGATGGATGCACATTGACTATATTGAAGTGATTGAAAGTCCCATTGCTTTTAATGCAAGTTCAATAAATCTATCAGATAGTCTTAATATTAAAGATTTTTCAATGCAAAGTATTTATGATGAGGGAGATCCCAATGTCGAAGGAGATATTGGAGAAGGCAATTACCTTAAAATTATAAAGAATAACTCCAGCGAAAATGGTGTGTTTATATCTGAACAAGGGAGACTTATTGTAGGAACAGTAGATCCTTGTATGCGAAATGATGGTAGCTCTTTGGTTGTAGCTGGACAGACAACATTGGATATCGCTAATATTGGTATTGGTCTTATGGATTCTGTAGTAATGCAATGTCTTTGGGTAATTGGAGAAGCTTTTTCTAGTACTTCCACAAATTTCACAATTTTTTCAGATAGAAGATTGAAAAAAAATATTAAATCCTTTAAGGATAATTCATTAGATGATTTCTTGAAAGTAAAACTTTATGAATATGAGTACAAAAACATTGCCGAAGGAAAAAAAATGGGTGTTATGGCTCAGGAAATCAAAGAAATCTTACCCAATTCTGTTGGGAAATCTATACATACTGATGGGAAAGAGTACCTCAACTTCAATCCTTCAGACCTTCACTATTTACATATGAAGGCAACTCAAGAAATGAATGAAAAAATGGTAGACCAAGAACAAACCATTCAAAACCTAACACAAGAAAATGAAAGCCTAGAAGAAAGGCTGAACATGATGGAAAATCAGATGAATGAAATTTATGAATTACTTGCACAAAGTAATAAACCAAGTGAGAAGCAAACAATAAAAAGTAATACAAATTTCGTTATTGGGCAAAATATTCCGAACCCTTCTGATGATGAAACTAGTATTCCCTATTTTATTCCTGAAAATGCTAACAAGGCAACATTGACCATCACTGACCTAGCAGGTAAAGTTTTGATGGAACAAAATATACAAGAAATAGGCAATGGAAACTTGCTCATTAATACTTCTTCTTTTCCAAGAGGAACTTATATTTATTACCTGAAAATTGATGGCAAAATTTCTAATAGTAAAAAGATGATTGTTAAGTAATAGCTGATTTATAAGTGTTCAACTTTGACCGAACGTCGGACCGATAATTATTTTGATTTTCTGCTAGATATTTTTTGAGGGAATAGTCGAGCTATTGTTGAGAAAAATAACGACGCAGAAAATTAAAAGAACAACTTCAAATTGGACAGTTATTAATGAGCTGTTCCTAAATAGACCAGATTTTCTTTTATGAATAAGGGGGTGTTCATACGTCAGTTTGAATGCCCCTGTTTCTATTCTTTTCAATTTTTTCTAAAAATATTTGCTCAATAGATGTTCCTGTAACTTTACTTTCTACCCATAATAGAATCTCCTGAAATCCCAATTGATCTGTCTTGTTTAATTTTTCTAAAATTGCTTTGAATTTAATAAAAATTGCATTTTTTTCTTTTGAATTTATGCTTTTTTCAAGAGCACGGAAATGATTAATCAATGCCTGTTCAAATTCAAAGTAATGATCATTTCTAGTTAAATATTTATTGGCAGTATTATAAGCTTTATCAACTTCATCAGGATTTATTTCATAAGTAATAAGCACTTTAATTATCCTAGCAGTTAACTGAATGTCTCTTCTTCCCTCCGTTAAATGAAAATTTGTTATTTTATCCAACCATTCCAAACTTTTCTCCCATTTTTCTCTTAAAAAAAACAAAATAGCTGTATTGTAATAAATTGCCAATTTCCGATTGTCTTGAATCTCTTTTTCATGTTTTTTCCAATGCGCTTCAATATGCTCAACTTGTGCTTCTGCTTGTACCAACATGCCCATTTGTAAATTGTACAATAAAGAATAAAATTTAACAGTTTTGAATATTTCTGTTTTCATTTCATCAGTATTGGTTTTTAAACCATTAATCTTTATAACAGTAGTAGGATAGTCCTCAAATTCTTGTGTCCAAAAACAACACTCTACATGTTTGCAAAGTGATTTTTTATACCAAATTGAATGTTTTTTTTTAAATGCCTCATTGTTTTCAAATAGAGCAATCAATTGCCTAGAATGTTCTTTTGATTTTTTAAATATTCTTTTAGAAATAAATGAGACACATTTGATATAATGATAAGTCAAAAGAGCTTCTTTGGAAATTAATTTGTTGGGGTCTGGCAAATCATATTTTTCCAAAACTGCCTCAAAGCTTTTTCTGTTTTCTGGTTTTGACAAGTTTACATCTTTTCCAATCACAGCATCAATTTTATCTTTTATATTTAACAGATAACGCTTGTATCGCAACTGATCAAATATTGTTTTTTCCAAATTCATGATGTCTTCATGATCTATATCAATAAAGCCCGAGTTCGCTAGTTTTAACTCCCAATCAAATAGAATTAATTGCAATTCTAATAATTCATATTTGTCGCATATTTTTTTAGCTTGCTTAAGCTTTTTGTTTAATTCTGCCCAAAGATTTTTATCATAGAGCAGTGGAAAAACCCCTATTATTTGTAATACTTCTTGTTCTGGGTTTAAGTTGGTCTGGAATACTTGAAGGCTCTCAAGAATTTTATTCCCCAAAAAATTCTTATCTACTGGATTGTAACCCAATGATTTTAGCTTTTCTTCTTTTATGTCATTCTTCTTGTCCAGTAAATTAAATAGTTTGACATATTTGGGAACTGAATTAGAAGAATTTAGTTTAGAATACATCTTAAAATGACGCTTCTCTGCCTTAGACAGACTGGCAATTAGTGTGTTTACAGACATGTGTTGCTTGGCTTTAAATAATAAAATTTCCTATTTGCAATAAATAGATCATTACTAAGTTAGAAAAAAAACTACTACCATCCAACTCTACCAAAAGAAAAACAACCCCCCCTCAATAAACATCCCACCGACTATCAAAATAATACCGACTCAAAACAGGATCGTGAATTCTATTGATCTGAATGCTGTCGGTAGCATTTTCTGAAAAGAAATCTTTTCCAAAAGAGGTGATTAAATCAATAGCGTCTTTGTTTAACCAAGCTGTTTCGGTCTTACTAAGGTCGATGGTTTTTAGTCTTGCTAGTATTTCTTTTTTGGTTAAATGTTCTTTGTTTCCAATGATCCATCCCCATTCGCCCATTGTGATAATTTGGTTGTGCATTGGAATGGTTGAAAAGCCTGCATTTGCAATGGTTTTCTCTATGCATTTAAAACTCAAAGGCGCAAAATAAGGGCTGCCTGCTTGTGTAATCAAAACACCATTTTCGCGGAGTCTTTTTCTACACAATTGATAAAATTCCAACGAATATAATCGTGCCAATTCAACGCTTCTTGGATCGGGCAAATCAATAATGATTAAATCGTAAAAGGAGGCTTCTTTTTCTAAAAAGATAAAGCCATCTTTATTGTGAATTTCTACTTTTTTATTATTGAAAGAGTTTTTATTTATTTTAATTAAATCCTTATTTGTTTTTGCTAAATTGGTTATTGCAGGATCAATGTCCACAACTTCAATTTTTTGTATAAATGGATATTTGAGCAACTCACGCGCTGCACATCCATCTCCGCCACCCATAATGAGTACCCTTTGAGGACGGTTTGCTAAATGTACTGCGGGATGTACCAAAACCTCATGATAAAGTTCTTCATCGTAAGAGGAAAACTGCAAATGACCGTCTAAATAGAGCCAATGATCGTTTTTCCATTCTGTCAACACGATCTTTTGATAAGCAGATTGTTCCGAATAGACAATCTTATCTGTGTATTTTTTCTGCTCACCAAAGAAAATGATCTTTTCTGCATTTATTGCCCCTAAGCCAATAATTCCCGCAATGCAAAGCGCGAGAATATTTAAAGATTTTTTTGGAATCTGTTCTTTTTCTGCTTTAAAAGAATTTAGCAAAGCTATGGCGACAAACAAATTTATAAACCCTAAAAGAAAAGGGGTATAAGTTAAACCGAGGTAGGGGAGGCCAACAAATGCAAAGAACAGTCCTCCTAGCAAACTGCCATAATAATCTTGCTCTAAGATACTGGAAACATTGATTTTCAAAGATTCAAAGCGTTCATTTAACCGCATAGCCAAAGGCAATTCCATCCCAATAAACAAGCCCGTAATAATAGCCAGCCCATAAATTAAAATGCCTGTATAACTGGAAAAAGCAGCAGTAGTATAAGCGAGCAATGCAGAAAAAGAAACGACCAATGACAAGGCAAATTCAATCCCAATAAACCAAAGATAAAGAGATTTAGAAATGGACTGTGTCAAACGACTTCCCAAACCCATACAAAACAACATCAAAGAAATGATCAAAGCCCATTGCTTAATAGAATCACCCAAAAAATAACTCGCCAGCGTCGCCAGAACATACTCCGCCACAATGCCAGAAAGTCCCGTAGCAAACAAAGCTAATTTTAAAATAAAGTTTTTAGAAAAATTCATCCCAGCATCTATTCCTTCAAATCGTTTTTAATCATTGAAGCATTATAATATTGAATCATTCAAGCATTCAAGCATTCAAGCATTCAGGCATTGTAGCATTGAAGCATTGTAACATTCCTCTAAAGGCACCAAGTAATCAACAAAGAACTTCCAATATAAGCAACCGCCTCAATCAACCCAGCCCCTACGTTAGGTTTTTCTTGTCCTGCAATTTCTGCGCTGAATTTTCCGCCAGGTAGTAAAATTAAATCCGTCATCCATCTCACCAAAGGTAATAAAATTAAGCCAAGTCCGACATCAAAAAATACATTTGAGAATTGTTCTTCCCATCCTACAAAGTCATCGCTTATTCCGAATCCAAACAAATTAGCCATTGCAATTAAAAAAGCTCCGAAGGCGATGCCTGCTGCAATGTTTTTATGTAAAATTTCTTTGTGAAGATCATAGGAAATCATTTTGTTATAAATGCGAGCTGCAATGATTAGCATGGCTTGTCCCAAAATCCAAAAAGCGATCATTGTTAAGATGCCTGAAACCTGATAACCCAATACGAAATCAGGAAAAAAGTTGTGAACGTCTCCATTTACTGCACCTCCCACAATTAGTCCACACGCAATATAATTTGCCGCTTCGACAAAACCCGTTCCTGCATTTTCATCTCTGATGATTTCTTTCCGAATCTTGAATTTTGTAAGAATCAATTTGTCATTAATGTAAGAAGATAGATTTAGCAAAAGAATGGCTGATAAACCAAAGAACAGAATATTTTCTAAATCGGTAAAAATACCAAAAGAGGTTCCTTGAATTGTGCCTCCGATAGCAAATAACAAACCCAGATAATAACCAGATACCGAAATAGCAAAGGCAAAATTATCTTTCAAAGTTAGCTCTTGAGCAAAATTAATGTTTTTATGCCAAGCTTGAAAAACAACCCTCCCTATCGCAAAAAGCAATATTGCACTGAGTAAATACAAAATCGTGTTTCGTATCCAATATATGTCAATTATATCAATAAATGCATCCATAATATTTTATTTTCCACCAGAACTTCTCCTTGATGATGAGCCAGAATATCGATTGCTATTTCTGTAAGTTCTTCGTCTTTGTGTGGCAATTATTTTTTCGTTGTCAATTTTTGCCTGCCTTAGTGCTTCCTCTCTTTTTGCCAAAGGTGTCAAAGCCCAGTTTGATTTTTTACCAGTTTCTGTTTGTAAATAAGCATCAGTTGAATACTCGTTGTTATTGCCATAAAAAGCCTGATTCTTATTTGGAAGATTTTGGTAAGCCATCCACTGAATATGATTTACAAGTCGTTCATTGAAATTATAAAAGCTATCTATTGAAGTGTATTGGCTTTTGAATTTCCAATTGGTGTTTTTGCCACCAATGGTGTCATTAGTGCTATTTATCCATTCCCCAAAGGTCGTATCTCCAACAAAAATACTATACCCAGGAGGTCTAACGAGTGTGAGTGTTGTTCCCTGTTTTTTGTAAGCAATATCCGAACCCATATGAGTATGACGATAGAGAAAGGTTGCTGGAGATACGTTTTTAAAATCGGTAATTTCACTTTTAAATGCCTCTTGATCTTTGTAAATGACTTTGTATTGATGAGTATATTTATCTGAACCTGATTCATCATACTTTATATCATTCAAAAGTACAACGGTTTGGTCACTTGCTTTAAAACTATTGAGAACAGCATTTGCTGTTTCATAATTGGGCTTAGAATTTTTAGTAAATATTGAAATTATAGGTGCAAAAAATAACCCTACAAAAGATAAAAATATAATTAAAAATATAATGGGGATACTTAGTTTGGATTTTGCTGGTGGTTTTCCCTCCTGAATATTTGAAATTTCACTAGGATTAATAATGTTTCCAGTATAAACCTCAAATTCCTCGTCATCCCACTCTTCAATCGAAATCCAGTTTTTTCGAGTATCATCAAAATAGTCCCAAACATTGAAGGCTTCTGTTTCCCATTTGCTACTTTCCGCCCAATAAATTCCAGAATGTTCTTTTTCTAATTGATAATTAGTCCCGTTAAAATTAACACTATTAGAACCAGATTCCTCTGATAAATCACCATATCTAATTTTTTGAGAAACGCTTATGATGTTTTCATATTCATCAATTTCTAAATACCTAGTCTCTTTATCTGATTGTATTTTAAATTCTGTAGTAATGGTTCCATCCTCATCCCACTTATAAAAATACTTCTCCACCGCTCGCCATTGTTGCGATTGATAATCAAAAGAATACCCTGTTTTTATGTTAAATATAGTTAGCATGAATATTGCTTGTGTGCAAGTTTTGACTTATGCGATTGCTCAAATTTAATTAAAAAAAGGAAGAAAAGGCTTTATTTATAAAATTAGTTTGAGCTAAGTACCTAAGCATAAATGTGTCGATTATTTATGCTTAGGTATTTATTTGCCGCCGCGAAAACTTCTTCTTGAGCGTGATCTGGAATATCTACCAGTTGATCTGCTTGTTCTTGATCTTCTATCTACTTCTTGTCTCCGTCCTCCAATTAAACTGGCTATTATGAAAATTATAACTGCAAATATAAAGGCAACTTGTGTTTCATTTCCTGATGATTTCTTTAGGGAAATTCCTTCTTGTATATTTGAAATTTCACTAGGGTCAATAATTTTTCCAGCATAAGCTTCGAATTCATGATGATCCCATTCCTCAACCGAAATCCAGTTTTCTTTTGTGTTGTCAAAATAATCCCAAACATCGAATGCTTCTTTTTCCCTTTCGTTATTTTCTTCCCAATAAATTCCAGAATGTCCTTTTTCTATAGTGTAATCAATATCATTAAAACTAACGATATCAGAACCAGCTTCACCAGATAAATCATCGTAATTAATTTTTTTTGAAATACTTACGATGTTTGCATTCTGATCAATTTCTAAATACTTCGTTTCTGTACCTGATTGTATTTTAAATTCTGTACTAATGGTTTCATCCTTATTCCACTTATAAAAATACTTTTCCACAGCTCGCCATTGTTGCGATTGATAATCAAAAGAATACCCTGTTTTTATGTCATTTATAGTTAGCATGAATATAGCTTGTGTGCAAGTTTTGATTTGCGAATGCTCTAATTTAATTAAAAAATGGGACTTAGGGATAGATGATAAACAAATGTCTGATTTTCAGCAAAGAGATTTTTTAAAATACAAGACAGAAAACGTAGGCATAGCAGGGCTCTGACGAGGCTTTCTAACGCAGTATTTTGAGAAATATCGAAGTTGAAAACAGACAGTTATTTGTTTTCTATCCCTTGATTGAATTATATAATTTTTTTAAGACTTTGTATTGCATTACCTTTCCGATAGTCAATAATAAAAGCAAGGGATGTGCGGAGGACGAACTTGGCGACGGAGAACCTAAATATGCGAAACTACGCCCGATGCGAGTGGCAATGCATTTACGTGTGTGGAAAGACCTACGAGGTTTTTAAAACCTCGTAGGTCTTTCCACACACGTAAATGCATTGCAGCGGACAGCGGGGAGATAACTAATTTGAAAATGATCCTCGCCGTCCTGAAAAAATAATTCGAAGACTCAAAAAAATACTGATGAATCATCCGTAAATTAAGTTTGTCAATATTGTAAATTTTACTTTAAATTGATGATTGCATTTATATCAATATTATATCCCTGTAGAAACGCACTGGCCGTGCGTCTTTCCTATGATTAGGACAAAACCAAAATTGCGTCTTTTGCAGAAGAAATACATGCAAAAATTTGATTGAATAAATCCTGAATTGCAAGTTTGTCGAAAATTCACTAACTTAGTTAAAAATTTATGAGCGATGACAAAACTTATGCATAAAAATTTGATGTCTAAGATATTGGATTCTCCAACAGCACCGATATTTCTGGAAGAACTACAATCTAAACTGGAAAATGAAAAGAAAGAACGGATTGATTTTTATAATAAAATAACTGAACAGCAAAAAGCAGAGTTTATAAATGGCACAATAATATTTCATTCTCCTACAAAAAAAATGCATATTGATGTAAGTGGAAATTTATGTCAAATTATAGCGACATTTGTGGTTGAATACGATCTTGGATTTGTCGGAATAGAAAAAATATTGGTTCAATTTACCCGAAATGATTACGAACCTGATTTGTGCTTTTTTGATAAAGAGAAAGCTAAAAAGTTCAAGAATGAACAGTCCCTATTTCCAGTACCAGATATGGTTGTTGAAATTTTATCAAAAGGAACAGCATCAAGAGACAGAGGAGTTAAATATGACGATTATGAAAGTCACGGTGTGAAAGAATATTGGATAATTGATCCAAAAAAGAAAATGATTGAGCAATATCTAAATGGTAATTCTGGCTTCGAATTGAACTTGAAATCTAATTCTGGTGAAATAAAATCTATTGCAATCAAAAATTTAACAATACCAATAAAGGCAGTTTTTAGTGAGAAACTAACTCATCAATTTGTTAAGGGAATATTTAAATAACCAACTATTCTCGCTTTAGAACCTATTTCTTTCTCGTCTACCGTCATTCCCTTCCCAACTTGATTGGGAATCTATCTATATTTAGCGATGCAAGATAAACCTCTGATAACATCAGTTTGAAAACGATCAATTCTTTCTAAACCGAGAATTGTTGTCAAATAACCCTCACCCCTTCCTTAATTCCTGTAAAAACTTACTAGCAAAAATAAAATCATTCAAACGTACATTGTCGCTTTTTAGAATCTCTTTATTACTTCCTTGCCATTCAATTTTACCCTCATAAAGATAAGTAACCTGCTCACCAATTTCCATAACGGAGTTCATATCGTGTGTGTTAATGATAGTCGTTATATCATTTTCAACCGTTATTTCTTTAATTAACTGATCTATTTTTAGAGAAGTTCTAGGATCAAGCCCAGAGTTTGGCTCATCGCAAAAAAGGTATTTTGGTTTTAGAACAATAGAGCGAGCGATGCCCACACGTTTCATCATACCTCCACTAATTTCAGCAGGAAATTTACTATTAGCTCCTTGCAGCGAAACCCTCTCCATACAATAATTCACCCGATCCAACTTTTCTTTCTGAGTCCAATTGGTAAACATATCCAACGGGAATTTTATATTGCCCTCCACCGTCATAGAATCGAATAAAGCACTGCCTTGAAAAAGCATTCCAATCTTTTTACGAATCTCTTTACGTTGTTTGGTATTGAGTTGGCTGAAATTTATATCATCATAAAAAACATCTCCCGATGATACTTCAAAAAGACCAACCATACATTTTATAAAAACCGTTTTTCCCGATCCACTCTGACCAATAATCAAATTGGTTTTACCAGCTTGAAAAACGGTGTCAATTCCTTTTAAAATATGTGCGTCCCCAAAGGACTTATGCAATTGTTCAACTCTAATCATGATAACAGCAACTTTGCGATTAAGAAATCCGCAATTAAAATAATAATACTGCTATTGACCACAGCTTTCGTACTCGCAGCACCAATTTCCAAGGCACCACCTTTCACGTAATAGCCATAAAAACACGCCACCGAGCTAAAAATAAATGGAAAAACAATACCCTTTATCAACATCAAAGTAACATTAAAAGGTTCAAACCAAAAAATCAAACCTTTGTAATAAACTTCAAAAGGTATACCGAGATTGGTCGTTGCAACCATTCCACCAATTATACCTAATGCAGCAGAAATAATAACTAAGAAAGGCACAATAAATACCGCCGCAAGGATTTTGGGAGCTACCAAATAAGAAATCGTATTCACGCCCATAATTTCCAGAGCGTCAATTTGTTCGGTACTTCTCATACTCCCCAATTCAGACGCAATATTAGAACCAACCTTACCTGCCAAAACTAAGCTTGAAAAGGTCGGAGCCAGCTCAATCAACATCATATCTCTAACGATGTAGCCTGTATAATATTCTGGAATAAAGGAGTTTCCCAATTGATAAGCAAACTGAATAGCCGTCACTGCCCCAATAAATACGGAGATCATAGCGATAATTGTCAGCGAACCAACACCAATATCATTCATTTGCCTGATGGTTTCTTTCCAATACATCGAAAGCTTTTCAGGTCTTGCAACCATTCTTCGCAACATCAGGAAGTACTTACCTATTTCGTGTAATATTTGCATACGGACGCAAAAATATGGAAAAAGATCCAGTTTAGCGATGAAATAACAATAATGGTACTGTACCATTATTTACATATCCGCAACTGTCAAAATAATTCCAACCCGTAGAGACAAGGCATGCCTTGTCTCAAACCCACAATGAAACGAATATCCATCTAATTTTAGACAAATTTTCGTTGAATTACAGCAAAATTTCCAACGGATTTTAGTCGTAATTTGCCAAGTTTTAGACAAGGCATGCCTTGTCTCTACTAACGTAACACAATCGTAGATTGTGGTTGAATGCAAACTCATAATTGTGGTTGAGTACAAATTCATAATTCATAATTAATTTTGTCCTGTTCTTAATCATATTCCGAAACAACAACGTAATATTGCATGCTTTTTACATTGACGACTCAAAATCGCCAATAAAAGCCTTGATTAATAAAGCTTAATTCTCAAAAATGAACTTTTACAGTACAAAAAAACAAGTAACACCAGTAGATTTAAAAACAGCCGTTTTGAATAGTTTACCAGCTGACAATGGCTTATATATGCCTTCTGAATTAAATACGATCTCAAATGATTTTTGGGAAAATATAGAATCTTACACCTTTCAAGAAATCGCCTTCGAATTGGCAAAAACATTGATGCAAGATACCATTGATCATGCCGTTTTAAAGGAAATCGTGTACGATGCCGTTAATTTCGATGCGCCTGTTATTCAGTTGGATGAAAATTTGCACTGTTTGGAGCTGTTTCACGGACCATCATTGGCTTTTAAAGATTTCGGAGCGCGTTTTATGGCAAGACTAATGCGCCATCTCAATGATTCGGATAAAGAATTGGATATTTTGGTTGCGACTTCAGGAGATACAGGTGGAGCTGTGGCATTGGGTTTTTACGATGTTCCAGGCATTCGCGTTAGCATTTTGTACCCAAGTGGCAAGGTGAGCCTCTTACAAGAAAAGCAATTGACGACCTTGGGAAAAAACATAACTGCCTACGAAGTAGACGGAACCTTCGATGATTGTCAAGCCCTTGTCAAAGCTGCTTTTTTGGATGATGAATTAAATGAAAAATTTAGTTTGTCCTCTGCCAATTCCATTAATATCGCAAGATTGATTCCTCAATCATTTTATTACGCTTGGGCATATCGTCAAATAAAAAACAAAGAGAAGGCTGTGGCGATGTGCGTGCCTAGCGGTAATTTTGGAAACATAACAGCAGGTTTGTTTGCTAAAAAAATGGGCTTGCCCATCGAAAAGTACATTGCAGCCAATAACCGAAATGACGTATTTAAAAAATACTGGGAGACTGGTGAGTTTGTAGCTCAAAAATCAGTTAGAACACCGTCCAATGCGATGGATGTTGGAAATCCAAGTAACTTCCAAAGACTAATGGATTTATACGATAATAAAGTTGAGAAAATAAAAGAAGATACCGAAGCATTTAGCTTTGACGATGTTCAAACATTAAATGCTGTTAAAGAGTTGAAAGATAAATATAATTACATTGCATGTCCACATACTGCCGTTGCTTATTTGGGAGCAAAAGCCTATTTAGAAAATCATCCAGGTCATCAAGTTATTTTCCAAGCCACCGCTCACGCAGCCAAGTTTTTGGACATTGTGGAGGAGCAATTGGGAGAAACAGTGCCTGTGCCAGAAGCATTGGAAGTATTGAGAAATAAAGAGAAAAAGGCAATTCAATTAGGTGTGGAATTTGGTGCGTTTAAATCTGAGTTATTGAAGAGGAGCTAAGTTTGGTATGATCTATGGAAGTCATTACTTCACAACTCAAGAGTTGTGCAGATTTGTTTGTTGATGTATTTATTTCTTTGTGGTTTTAAAAATAATCTTTAATCCCTAAGGACTACATCGACATGTTTAAGAATTGTTTTTTGCAACTGAAGTAACAAAGTAAATTAAATACCTGGAAAAACCACCCTTTTTTTTGTATATTACGTTTTATAATATAAACCCAGTATTTAATTAACTAAACTATTCCATGAAATTAACAAAAATATTAGTGATTGCCTTGTTTTGTGCAATGTCATTGAATGCACAAGAAATAGGAGAAAATGTGCAAGATGTCAATGAAAAAAGTGAACGTTCTCACGAACTTGGTTTAAATATGACCGTCTTTACAGAATTTCTTTTGGATAGAACATCCAATCCAGATCTGGTTTCTCCTTATTTAATTACTTATAAATTACTCAGTGAATCTGAAACAAGTGCAGTAAGATTTGGACTTGGAGGAAATGTAAGTACTAGTTCTGATCCTACAGAAAATCGAAAATCAAATGACAGTGAGCTTAATTTTAGAGTCGGTCTTGAGAAAAGAATGATGCTTACAAAGAAGTGGATGGTTTTTTATGGAGCAGATTTACTTATGGGGTTCAATACAGTGGGTTCCAAAACGAACAATGTAACAACCAAAAATAATATTTATTCAATTGGTTGCGGTCCTATTCTTGGAATTCAAGTTATGTTTAATGAAAGAATTGGACTCAATACAGAGATGAAACTATATTATGAACATAAGGAGTTTGAAGATAAATTTTTATCAAATACTAATAGTAATAATGATATTACTGAAAGGTCTAGAATAGATGAAGTTAATATTTTCATGCCCCTTTCTCTTTATTTAATAGTTAAATTGTGACTATACTGTTTATTTTAATGGTAAAAAGAGCTATATTTAGGATGTTAAAATTCTCAGCAAAAATACCTCGATATGAAAAAATCTATTTATTTCTCCATTCTTTTGTTTTCAATGATTTTATTGATGACAAATTGTAGTAAAGAGGATGCACTATCATCTCAGAAAGAATACCCTTCTCTTCCTACAGAACCATATGATTATAAGACACCTCCAGTTAATATATCTTCTGGTTACTCAATTTCTTCTAATCCAACAACAGATGCTGGTGGAGCTTTAGGTAGGGTGCTTTTTTATGATAAAAAATTATCACTTAACAATACTGTTTCTTGTGGTAGTTGTCATAAACAGGCGCAAAGCTTTAGCGATGGAAAACAATTTAGTAAGGGGTTTCAAGGGCAGCAAACAATGCGTAATGCTCCAGCCTTAGTTAACTTATTGAGCGTTAGTAGATATTTTTGGGATAGACGTGTTAGTACACTTGAAGAATTGGCTTTAAGACCTGTTGAAAACCATATTGAAATGGGCATCGAAGATTTAGATAAATTGAGTCCAAAATTAAGTCAATACGATTATTATCCTCCACTATTTAAAGAAGCTTTTGGAACTTCAGAAATTACTCCTGAATTAATTAGCAATGCGCTTGCTCAGTTTATGAGAAGTATGGTTTCTTTTGATTCTAAATTTGATAATGCTACAGGTGGCTCTGGGCAATTTAGTAATCTTGAATTAACTAATCCAGAAGTGTATACTCATTTAGAAGAAAAAGGATTTGAGCTATTCTTCTCTTCAAGAACTGGCTGTTCCAGTTGCCATAGTGGTGGAAGTGGAAGGAGTTTTGGCGGTGGAAGTGCTAATATTGGTTTGGATATGGATTACAAAGACAATGGGATGGGCGCACGACCAATAGTTGAGACATCAACTGTAAATGGAACTTTGGTTGAAACCATTATTAGTGAGGGCAACGAAGAATTCAATGGTATTTTTAAAGTTCCAACACTTAGAAATATTGCATTAACTGCTCCGTATATGCACGACGGTAGATTCAATACGTTAGAGGAGGTAATTGATCATTATAGTAATGGTGTAAAGGCTCATAAGAGATTGGACCCTCGATTGATGGACCCAGCTTCAATAGTGAATATTGATATATGGGATAATGAAGAGCGAGATGAACTAACTGAAATTGTTCCGCAGGTGAAAAATTATACCGAATTTGAAAAAAGAGCTTTGGTGGCATTTTTGGAAACATTGACCGATCAAAATTATGTAACTAACCCAAAATTTTCAAATCCTTTTGATTATTAAAAAATGAAATGCTCAACTCCTAGATTTCTCCTTACTGTTTTTTTGATGATTTTTGTATTTGCTTCATGTGATAAAGAAGTAATAACAATTGATCCTGTGATAAATTCTGTTGATCGTTTGATTTATCAATCTGGAGATACGATTCAAATAACAGGAGAAAATTTTAGTCGTCATAACTCAAATAATTTGATTCAATTTCAAGGAGGAATAGAAGCCAATTCTATTTCTTGGTCAAATGGAACTGAAGATACCATAACTGCAATTATCCCTCAAGGAGCACAATCTGGAGATTTTACACTAAAAGTGTATGATAGATCCGTTACCTATTCTGACATTATTTATATTATTGAAGGAGGTAAATTTGAAAAACTCAATTCCACACCAATAAATTTTTATAGTTCTTTCGGTTTTAGTTTTAATGATAAACTTTATATTGGTGGTGGTACAAATGAAAACGGTGATAATAATACATTTTGGGAGTTCGATCCTGAATCAGATATATGGATTGAAAAAGCCCCTTATCCTGTAATCCATATACGAGATGCTTTTTCATTTGAAACAGATGGTAGAATTTTTGTTGGAGGTGGATATGATAAAAGCGCAGATTGCGTAAGTAGCTTTTATGAATACAATCCTATTCAAGATAATTGGATTGAGAAGGAGAATATTCCAATTGAAAACTGCAATTGTTACAGTCTCTCAGAAGAATCCAGTGGTTATGTTGTTTGCAGTTCCTCTGGTAAAACGGCTGTTTACAGCTACAATCCATTTGAAGATTCATGGTTTGAAATGTATTCAGGCAATACTGTAGGTCTGGGTTATAATTCTTTTTTTAGAGGTGCCCATCTTGCATCCAATAAAATCTATCTTGTTTTTGTATTTGATATAGACTATGATTATAACGGTTCTAGAATCTATTTAGTGGAATTTGACCTAGAAACATCGTTACTAAAAATGTTAGGTGAGCAGGATGATAATGTATTTGATAATTATCGAAATTTTATTAATAATGAAAACTATGATATATCAGGTATATTTTTCTCTTGTGGTAAAGATGGATACTTATTAAATAGATATGAATCTGGAAGAAAAATATGGCGATATAAATCAGGTGATTCTAAATTAGAACTACTTACTGTGTTTAAAAGTGAAGCTAAAAGTGGCTCAATCATAATCTCCGATGATAAAAGTACCTATATAATAGGAGGTGGAATTGGAGGTTACCACAATTATAGTAAAGAAGTATGGAAGTTTACTCCTTAGGATTCGATATGATATTTTTTTGCCTTTTGTTAAATAGAAAATATGAAGATAAAACTATTGACACTTCTAATGATGGTTTGTTTGATTTCTTGTTCAAAAGAGCGAGAAGAAGTCATTACTGATCCACCAACTATTATTGAATTTTATACGGATATTGATAAGGTTGGTTCTAACTTAACCATTGTTGGTGAGAACTTTAGCAGACACATTGAAAACAACCTTATTATATTTGGCGGAAGTGTTGAAACCAACCCTTATAGTTGGAAACACGGATCTCGGACTAAAAAGGATACACTTGATGTGATTATACCTGAAGGTGCCAAATCAGGAAGGATAGCAATTGAGGTTTATTCAGAGAGAGTAATTAGCACAGATATATTGTATCTTTTTAAAGGTAAATTTACAAAGATGGCTCCTATTCCTGTAGAAAGGATGGAAGCTGTTGCATTTAGTATAAATGGAAAAGGATATGTCTGTACAGGTAGTAGAAGTGCTGGACCTGATCCTGAGCTAAATGACCTATGGGAATATGATCCAAACACTGATAAGTGGACGCAAAAAAATGATTTTCCAGGCAGAGCCAGACACCAAGCCTATAGTTTTGTTATTGACGGTAAAGCTTATGTTGGTGGAGGACGATATACTTATGGCGGTTTTATTGACGATTTTTATTGTTATAATCCAGAAAGTGATACTTGGACTGAACTGGCTGGATTTTCAGAAACGGGAACTACTAAATGTACTACTTTTGCGATAAACAATAAGGGTTATGTTGTTTCAGAGTATGGTTTCGATACAGTATATGAATACAATCCAATAACTGATGAATGGGTAAGAAAAGGGAATATTAATGTCAGCACATCACGTAATGCATCTAGTTTTGTTATTAATAATACTGCATACATTGTTGTGGGTTCCGATTTTTTGAAATATAATGCTGAGTCAGATATTTGGTCTAGGGAAGATCTGCCATTGAACAGAGGGTATTCTGGAGTTGGATTTACTATAGGAAATAGGGGGTATTTTGTAAATGGTTTTGATGATAAGTCTTTAAATTACTCTTACAATCAATTGAATAATAGTTGGACACAAGAAGTGGCTTTTCCTGGCGCATCTAATGGTAGTGCTTGTTCTTTTGTTATTGATGATAAGGCTTATATTGTAGGAGGAGAAATAGATAATTATACTGATAGTAATGAATGTTGGAGGTTTCAAGTTAATTTACATTAAAAAATACTATTTTTTTGATGGGATATAAATGCATTGTGATATTTTTTTGCCTTTTTGTTAAATAAAGAATATGAAGATAAAAATTTTGACACTTCTAATGACGATTTGTTTAATTTCTTGTTCAAAAGACGAACGTCCAGAAGTTATTACTGATCCACCAAAGATTTTTAAGTTTTATGAAGAAATTAATGAGGTTGGTTCCAACCTAACCATCATTGGAGAAAACTTTAGCAGAGATGTTGAAAACAACTTTATTGAATTTGGTGGAGGTGTTGTAACCAATCCTTATAGTTGGAGAAAAGGAAATAGAGATACACTCGATGTGATTATACCAGAAGGTGCCGAAACAGGTAAGATTGCAATTGAGGTCTATTCACAGAGAGCAGTTAGTAAAGATATACTGTTTCTGTTTAGAGGGGAATTTACAAAAATGGAATCTGTCCCACTTGAAAGAAGGGATGCTGTTGCATTTAGTGTGAATGGAAAAGGGTATGTTTGTACAGGTAGTGCAAGTGATTATTTTTATGGTGACTCTGAGCTAAATGACTTATGGGAATACAATCCAAATACTAATAAATGGACAGAAAAAAATAACTTTCCTGGAGAACCACGAAGCCAAGCCTTTAGTTTTGTTATTGATGGTAAAGCATATGTTGGAGGAGGACGTAATAAAAGAGATTTTTATCGTTATGATTCTGAAAACGATACTTGGACTGAATTGACTGAGTTTCCAAACACGCAAAGCTATGATTGTGCTGCTTTTTCAGTAAATAATAAAGGCTATGTGGTTGGAGGAAGTAGTTCCAATTCTGTATATGAATACAATCCAATGACTGATGAATGGAATAAAAAAAATAACATGGCTGTCAGCGCATTAGAAGGTGCGGCTAGTTTTGTTATTAATAATATTGGATACGTGGGTATGGCTGACGATTTACCTGAATTATATGAATATAATTCTGAATTAGATACATGGAGTACTAAAGATAGATTTCCATTGCTTGTTGGATACAATCCTGTTGCATTTACTTTAGGAGATAGAGGTTATTTTGCAAATAGTTCAGGCAACAATGGTGTTGATTGCTATCGTTTCGTTTTTGGCTATAATCCATTGACTGATGAATGGCAACGAGAAGTAGATTTTTCTGGTATATCTACTGGACGTGCTTGTTCTTTTGTTATAGATGATAAGGCTTATATTGTTACAGGGCAAGCAGAATACTATACTGATACTAATGAATGTTGGAGTTTTCAGGCGGAGTATTGAGATTAGTATTGAACAACAGTAAAAACAAAAAAATCCTGTCATAATAAAATGACAGGATTTCTTATTGTTTTAAAGTAAATTATTGAATGTAGACTAAGCTACTTTCACATTCACTGCGTTTAAGCCTTTTTGACCTTCTTCAACGTCGTAGCTAACTTTATCGCCTTCTGCGATTTCATCTACTATGCCATTTACATGGACAAAAATGTCCTTTCCACCATCTTCTGGTATAATGAATCCGAATCCTTTTGCGTCGTTGAAAAACTTTACTGTACCGTTACTCATGTTAATTTATATTGTATATTTTTTTAAAATAAAGTGCAAATATAACATTTTATTATTCTTATTCATTAATTTTCAATTTTTCTTGTATTTTTTTGATATTTCACTGAAAAGACCTTTGAATTAAGTGGTTTAACTTTCCATTCAATTCATTTGAAAACTTATGTTCTGGTTATTTTTTGTGTGTTACATATGAAAATTATACTACTAACAGCATTACTTTTGTTAATCATCGCCTCACTATAATTACAACAATGAGCATGCATAGTTATTCCGTTTTTAATACCTTTCTAATCTTGTTGCTGGTTTTCATAACCTCTTGCTCAACAAATTCAAATAGCTCTAAGCCTAAATTGCTTCAGGTTAATAATGTGATAAACCAAGTTGGTTTTTATGAGTCCAATGAATTAGACCTTTCTTTGGAAATCTATTTTGAGGAAACATTGGTCAGATACCGATTGTTGGATAAGCAAAATCGTCTATTGTTCCAAAGTGGATCGCCCTCTTTTAGTAGTGTTCACAATTGGGGAATCGTACTTGATGAGCGTGGAACTTTCTGGATTCAAAGCTCTGACATTGGCTTGTATCTGCTAAAAAAGAGGAAAGACAACTATCAATTGAAAACTTTTGGAATGCTCAATAATGAAAATATTAGAATGATACCCGATAATGTCTACCAACTGTTTGCGAGTTCGGTTAAAGAGAAGTTTCCTCGGTGAAACATAGTGACTTTCGTTTTTATTGTATAGTTATGACCAAGCAAGAGGTGCAGCGCACCGCTTGGTAGCTCAAATGATTGCAACCAAACCAAAAGGTGCGGAGCACCGTTCTCTAATCGCGCCGTCTTATAAGAAACACATTGGAATAATAATATAGAGAACGGAGTTCTGCACCTCTAGTTCTGTATAATCAATTTGTTTGCTACCAAATTCAGGCATTCAAGCATTCAAGCATTCTCGCATTCTTGCATTATATATTCATTACATTTCATTAACTTTGTGGTTTTTTAAAGAAAATATGTAGAGACAAGGCATGCCTTGTCTCTACATATTTTCCTTAAAAAATTGAACAATTATCAAAAAACCAACGTTGTTCACAGTTCTCATTATATAAAAACAACCGATTTAAAAATGGAAATAAACAAACAATATCAACCAGGTCCTATTGAAGAAAAATGGTATCAATGTTGGCTAGATCAGAAGTATTTTAAGTCTGTTCCCAACGAGAAAAAAGCATACACCATTGTAATTCCACCGCCAAATGTCACGGGCGTTTTGCATATGGGACACCTTCTCAATAACACGATTCAAGATGTATTGATTAGAAAAGCTAGAATGTCTGGGTTTAATGCTTGTTGGGTTCCTGGGATGGATCACGCCTCAATTGCGACGGAGGCGAAAGTGGTTAAAATGTTGAAGGAAGAAAAAGGCATCAGCAAATGGGATCTTTCTCGTGATGAATTTATGGAGCACGGTTTTGCTTGGAAAGAAAAATATGGTGGAATCATTTTGGACCAATTGAAAAAATTAGGTGCCTCTTGTGATTGGGATAGAACCCGATTTACAATGGAACCTAAATTGTCCAAAATGGTTGTCAAGGTTTTCGTAGACCTTTACAATAAAGGACATGTATATAAGGGTTTTAGAATGACCAATTGGGACCCGTCTGCAAAAACGGTGGTTTCTGATGAAGAGGTTTACTATAAAGAAAATAAGGCGAAATTATACCACATCCGTTATAAAATTAAGGATCAGGATGGTTATGTGACCATTGCTACAACACGACCAGAAACCATTTTGGGAGATACTGCTATTTGCTTTAATCCAGAAGATGATCGTTATAAGCATTTGAAAGGTGCTAAGGTTTTGGTGCCGCTTGCTCTTAGAGAAATACCGACTATTTTTGATGAATATGTTGATGTTGAATTTGGAACGGGTGCGCTTAAAATTACACCTGCGCATGATCCTAATGATTTTGAATTGGGAAAAAAACACAAATTAGAATCCATTGATATTTTTGATGAAACGGGCTGTTTGAATAAGAGAGCTGGGATTTTTTCAGGCGTTGATCGTTTTAAAGCTAGAAAATTAATTGTTGAGCTTTTAGAGGAAATGGGGCATTTGGAAAAAGTGGAGGAAATTGATAATAAAATCGGTTACTCTGAAAGAACGCATGTTATTATTGAGCCGAGACTGACGGAACAATGGTTTGTAAAAATGACTGAATTGGCTAAGCCAGCAATAAAGGCAGTTAAGGAAGGAGATGTTAAATTTTATCCTGAGCATCAAAAAAATACTTACTTCCATTGGATGGAAAATGTACGCGATTGGTGTATTTCTAGACAGCTTTGGTGGGGGCAAAGGATTCCAGCCTACTATTTAGAAGATGGAGAAGCATTCATTGCAGAATCTAAAGAAGAAGCATTGGAATTGGCGAAGAAAAAAACGGGCAATGCTAAATTGACTTTGGAAGATTTAAGGCAAGACGAAGACGTGGTAGACACTTGGTTCTCTTCTTGGTTGTGGCCGATTTCTGTTTTTGACGGATTTGAAAATAAGAAAGAACTGAATTATTACTATCCAACAAATGTTGTTGTAACAGGTGCCGATATTATTTTCTTTTGGGTTGCTAGAATGATTGTTGCGGGTTATGAATTTAATAATGAGAAGCCTTTTAATGATGTGTATTTTAATGGAATGGTTAGGGATGAAAAGAGACGTAAAATGTCTAAGTCGCTCGGTAACTCTCCAGATGCAATGGCATTGCTAGAAAAATATGGTGCAGATGGCGTTAGGGTAGGGATGTTGATGTGTTCTCCTGCTGGTGGCGATTTGATTTTTAAAGAAGAATTGATTGAGCAGGGTAGAAATTTCTGTAATAAAATATGGAACGCTTTGCGCCTTGTAAAAGGTTGGGAAGTTCATGATGGAGAAAACGAGGACAACAAACCCGTTATCAATTGGTTTGAAAACAAATTCAATCAGGTTTTGATTGGCTTTGAAGAGCAATTGAGTCAATACCGATTGTCAGAAGCATTGAAAACGGGCTACTCATTTATATGGCAAGATTTCTGTTCGGACTATTTGGAAATGATCAAACCGCCTTATCAAAAATCTATTGATAGCGCGACTTATACAGCAACAATTCGCTTTTTTGAGAATCTTATGAAAATGATGCATCCAATTATTCCATTTATAACGGAAGAGGTGTATCAGCAGTTGATTTATCGCAAAAGCGACGATCACATAATTGTAGCAGAATTTCCAAAAGCGAATAAAAATTTCAGTCCTAAAGCAATTGCAAAAGGTGAAACAGCGAAGGAAATCATAACTTCTGTAAGAAACATTAGAAGTAAAAACGGTTTGAGTCCGAAGATAGCTTTCAAAGCTTATACTTCTGCTCACAAAAATAAGTACGAAGATTTTCTAAACATCATCATTAAAAAAGCGAATTTAGAAAGCCTTGAATTTAACAAAGCTTCTGTTCCAAATACGACCTCTTTTATAGTAGATGGCAATGAATTCTTTATTGATCTTGGTCAAGAAATTGATTTGTCTGGCGAGAAAGACCGATTGGAAGAAGAATTGAAATACAATGAAGGCTTTAAGGCAAGCATTATGAAAAAACTGAGCAATGAACGCTTCGTAAGCGGCGCACCTGAAGCGGTTGTAGCGAAGGAAAAGCAAAAGCTAAGTGATGCCGAGAATAAGATCAAGATGTTGCAGGATAGCTTGGCGAAGTTGAATTAATAAAATAAAAAAGCCCAGAAGGTTTATACCTTCTGGGCTTTCTTTGTGTGCCATACATGATGTTATACTATAGGGTGCAAGTCCCGAACGAGCCTATAAGGAAAGGAATCGTAGCCAAAGGCAAGGGTGTCTTCCGTGAGGAAGAATCTGAAGGAAGCCTTACAGCAAAG